>FLYJ01000057.1_pt1 | contig 94992 bp, 89 predicted proteins | sample 1122561 | NCBI WGS metagenome assembly FLYJ01 (sample SAMEA4346788, study PRJEB14843) | hot springs metagenome | biome: Terrestrial Biome; feature: Habitat; material: Sediment | place: India | collected 2012-06-12 | depth 1760 m
CGGTATGTGGGGGAATCTCCGCCCCGTCCGGATAGCGGATCAGGTAGCTGTCGAACGGGAGCGGCCACAGCGCGGTGGCCAGCAGCATCTTGTCGTAGCCCGTGCCCTGGCGGCCGCGCTGCCAGCGGAAGGCGGTCGTGAAGAATGCGCGCAAGGAAGACATGGCATCGGCAGGTAGGGGAACGCCGCCATCTTAGCCGCGAACACAACGTGCGGACAGATGCCCTTTTGGCCAATGCACGCGGCCACGCGGGTGCCCCGTGCCCACCCCGCCTTGCATGCCAGGCTGCATGGACTATCGTGTCAGAACAGCGTTGCGGGGGCTACATGCCCATCGAGCTCAACCACACCATCGTCTGGTGCCGCAACAAGGAGCGCTCCACACGCTTCCTGCGCGACATCCTCGACTTGCCCGAGCCGATTCCGTTCGGGCAGATGCTGGTCGTCCCGCTATCGAACGGCGTGTCGCTCGACTTCTTCGACAGTGACTCGCCGATCGCCATGCAGCACTATGCCTTTCTCGTGAGCGACGCCGAGTTCGACCACGCGTTTGCCTCCATCCAGGCCCAAGGGCTGCCGTACTGGGCCGACCCCGGCAAGCACCGGGCCAATGAAACATACGTGCACCACGGCGGGCGCGGCCTGTATTTCGACGATCCCGACGGGCACCTTCTGGAAATCATGACCCGGCCCTATGACCTTGCCGGCTGAACCAGCCCGGACCCTGGCGTTACGCCCGCACCACCTCGTACCGCATCTCGACGAACGTGTCCTTGTACGGCAGCGCCGAGGTGAGCTTCAGCGGCGGCGTGACGATGCGGCGCGGCAGCAGCGGCAGGCCGCCACCCAACACCACCGGCATCACCTGCACGATCAGCTCGTCAAGCAGCCCCGCATCGAGAAACTGGCCGGCCAGCTCGCCGCCGCCGACGATCCATACGTTGCGGCCGCTGGCGGCGGCCAGCATGTCCCGATGGACTGGCGCCACATCGCCGTGTGCGAAGCGGATGTCAGCGCCTCCCACGCGCGGCAGCGTGCGCGACGTGAAGACCCACGCCGGCGCCGCATACGGCCACGGCTGCGCGTGCTCCGTGCCCGGCTTGACGAGCTCTCGCAGCAGCCATTCATACGTGGAGGTGCCCATCGCCAACGCGCCGACCTCGCGGATGAAGCCGTCGTAGCTCGTGCCCTCGAGCGAGCCGAACTGCATCAGCCAATCGAGCGAGTGGTCGGGCGTGGCGATGAACCCGTCGAGGCTGCTGGCGGCGTAGTACTGGGTCTTGGACATGGCATGCGCTCTCGTTGTTGTTCGGGGGACCGCAATGCTACGGGATCGGCAGCGCGCGAGTTTTAGATCGGCTGAGGCGCAACGGACGCCGTCGCCCCAGCGCATGCCTGGGCCGCTACAATCGGCGCCCCGCCTTTTCCAACGCCGGCACGGATGCCCTACGGACTCATCGCCTTTGACTTTGACGGCACACTGGCCGATTCCTTCGACGCGTTCGTCGATGCACTGAATGCGGCAGCAGCGAAACACGGATTCCACCGGCTCGAAGGTGCACGGCTGGCGCAGGCGCGCGGAGCATCGGCGCGCGACGTCATGCGCCTGCTGGATGTGCCGTTGTGGAAGGCCCCCGCCATCACCCTCGAGATGCGCCAGCAGATGCGTGAGCGCATCATCGCCCAGACCCGCCTGTTCGACGGCGTCGCGGACACGCTCGCAGCACTCGCAGGGCGTGGTGTGCGTCTGGCCATCGCCACATCCAGCGCCGAGGACAACGTGCGGGCCGTGCTGGGGCCGGCAACACGGTGGGTCCACCACTACAGCTGCGGCATCCCGGTATTCGGCAAGGCGCGCAAGCTGGCGGCGCTCACGGCCTCGACACGCGTGCGCCCGGAAGACGTGCTGTATGTGGGTGACGAAATGCGCGACGCCGATGCGGCGCGCGCCGCAGGCATCGCGTTCCGGGGAGTGGCCTGGGGATACACGGCGCCAGACGCGTTGCAGCAACACGCGGGGGCGCCGCTGCTCGGCCGGCCGGAGGATTTGCTGGCCTTGTAGCAGCGGCCGCAGCGCTGGCGGCAGTCCGGTGCCATCGCTGCACGCCGGCGCCGCCGCCCCGCTCTCAGCGCTCCGGGCCCAAGTCGTCGACGGCGCGCCCGCCGGCGGAGTGCAGCGCCGCTTCGGCGGCATCCACCTCCGAAGGCTCGGCTTCGATGGTCAGCAGGAAACGCCCGCCGATCACGACGTTCTGAAACTTGCGCTCGTACGTCTCGGCAATCTCGCCGCCGGGCTCGTAGTCGCCGCAGAGGAAGTTGCCGCACAAGGCGCCTGCCTCGTCAGCCTGATGCGACAGCGCCACGCGGTCGCGTGCGAGGCCCGTGCTCAGCACGGCGAGGCGGGCCGCTTCGGCGGCGGCGGAGTCTGTGAAGATGCGGACGATGGTGGGCATGGGGGTTCTCCTGGCTGGTGAACCCGAACATCGACGCATCGGCCGTGCCCGCCAATGTGCCCGGTGAGCGACTCAGAACAGCGCCATCTGGCGCATCCCGAACCCGATCGCTTCTTCCACGCGCATGCGCGCATGCGACAGCGAACCCTCGATGCCAGACAGCGTGCCGGCCAGCCAGCGGTAGACCAGCGGCAGCTGACCGCGCGGGCTGAGGTGGATTTCACCGAGCTTCTTGCCGCGCTTGTCGCGGTAGTAGTGGGAGCGATAGCCGCGTTCCCAATGCGTGATCGGGCCGCGCCATTGGCGCGGGCGACTTGGTTTGGCGGGGGGTGTTTCGGTGGGCGGCGCCGACACCGGTTCCTCCCAGCCGAATGCGGGTTTGGCGAACAGCGGCAAACCTTCCAGATCGGGGTCGAAATCCATCGTCGTACGCTCAAGCTAGCGCCGCCGCTGGCTTTGCAGACACTCACGGCGCGTAGCCCGCATGATACCTGGGTTTGTGGCCAACGGCACGTGCAAACGCAAGCGGGCCGGGCACCGGCGCAACGTTGCAGCGCGCGGGCCGTCCTTGCTTCGGTATCATGGCCGCTTCCTCCCTCAGGCCGGTAGCCGCATGAAGATCGACTGCAACGCTCCCAAAACCGCCCGACTCGCGTGCGCCATGTTGTTGGCTGCCGCGTGCGCCCTTCCCGCCCATGCCGAAGAAGGCGCGCTTGCGCCGCTGATCCGCCATCTGGCCGATCGACTCGTCACCGCAGACCAGGTCGCCCTGAGCAAATGGGACAGCGGCCAACCCGTCTATGACGCGGCACGCGAAGCGCAGGTCATTGCCAATGTCTCGGGCGAAGCGCCGGCATACGGGCTGGCCCCCGCCGATGTGGGGAGCGTGTTTGCCGACCAGATCGAAGCCAACAAGGAAGTGCAGTACGCCCTGCTCAATGACTGGCGCCGGGCCGGGGCCGCACCCCAAGCGCAGCGGCAGAGCCTGCGCGACGTCATCCGGCCCAGGCTGGACGGCTTGCAGAAATCCATCCTGCAAGCGCTGCGCGACGCGGCCCCGGCACGCGGCCGCGCGGATTGCCCGGTGCAGGTGGCAAAGGAAGTCGAGCGCGTCACGCGGGAGCAGTCGCTCGACACGCTGCATCGCATTGCACTGGACCGCGCGACAGCGCGGCTGTGCGTGGCGCACTGAGCTGCGCTGCGGCGCCATGAAACAGCGGCGCGGCCCCTCGGCGGGGCGCGCCGCAACGTGCATGCTCAGGAGAGAGGCAGGGCCCCCATCGGCCCCGAATCAGCCCAGATCCACCGGCACGAAGATCTTCGTGTCGTCACGCTGCACGAGCAATGCGACATGCTTGCCGGCGCGATCCACCAGCGTGCGCAGCTCCTGCACCGACGACACCGGCGTACCGTTGAGCGACAGGATCACGTCGCCCGGCTGGATCCCGACCTTGGCCGCGGGGCCCGTCGCATCCATCACGACCAGGCCGCCGGCCAGACCGCTCTGCCGCTTCTCTTCCGGCTGCAGCGGCCGCACCGCCAGGCCAAGGCGGCCCTGGTTGGGCGCAGCGTTGTCGCTGGAGGCCACCTTCGCGTCCTTGGCGGCGCCCACGGTCACCGACAACGTGACTGGCTTGCCCTGACGCATCACCTGCAGCGGTACCGTCGTCCCCGGCTTGATGTCGGCCACCTGCTCCGGCAGATCGCCCGATCGATCGATGTGCACGCCGTTGATCTGCAGGATGACGTCGCCGGGCTGCAGGCCGGCCTTGGCCGCGGGGCCGCCGTCTTCCACGGAGTTGACGAGCGCGCCCTCGGGCCTGGGCAGCCTGAAGGAATCGGCCAGCGACTGGTCGACCTCCTGCACCGCAATGCCCAGGCGCCCGCGCGTGACCTTGCCCGTAGCGACGAGTTGCTGCTCCACCTTCATCGCCACGTCGATCGGCACGGCGAATGACAGGCCCTGGTAGCCGCCGGTCTGGCTGTAGATCTGCGAATTGATGCCGATGACCTCGCCACGCTGGTTGAACAGCGGGCCGCCCGAGTTGCCGGGGTTCACGGCCACATCGGTCTGGATGAACGGCACATAGGTGTCGTCGGGCAGCGAGCGCGACTTGGCGCTCACGATGCCAGCGGTGACGGTGTTCTCAAAGCCGTACGGCGAGCCGATCGCCACCACCGGCTCACCGACCTTGGTGTTGGCCGGGTTGCCGATCTGCACCACCGGCAGGTTCTTGGCCGAGATGCGCAGCACGGCCACGTCGGACTGCTTGTCCACGCCCAGCACCTTGGCCTTGAATTCGCGGCGGTCCGTCAGCTTGACGTTCACTTCTTGCGCGCCATCCACCACGTGGGCGTTGGTGAGGATCAGCCCATCGGCCGAGACGATGAAGCCCGAGCCCAGGCCGCGCACGATCTGGTCACCGCGCTGCTGCGGCATCTGCGGCATGAAACGCTTGAAGAATTCGGCGAACGGATCATCGGGGCTCATGCCGGGCGGCAGCCCCTGCATGCTGGTGCGCTGCGCATGCGCGGTGGTGCTGATGTTGACCACCGCGGGGCCATAGCGCTCGACGATGCCGGAAAAGTCCATCGGCGCCGGCACGGCCACCGGGGCCGTTGCAGCGGCGGGGGCTGTCACCGCGGCCACGGGAGCGGCCACGGCGCGCGTGATCATGTCTTTCTGCAGATACGCATAACCGCCTGCAACGGCGACCACGGCGGCCAGGCCGGCCGCGCTGCGTGCCAGGGTTTGACGTGTCATTGTCTTGTCCTCTCTTGCTGGTGCGAGGGCCACGGCGGGCGGACTCGCCTGCGGTGCCCATCGGTTGCAGGCATCGTAGGCGGCCAGACTTAAACGAGACTTAAACGCGGGGGCGGCACCTGGCGTCACATGCCGCCCGCCTGGCTATGCACGCGCCTGAAACGGAAAGCGCAGCACGACACGCAGGCCGCCTCCCTCGCGCTCCTCCAGGGCCAGCGTGGCGTCGTGCGCCTGGGCGATCTCGCGCACGATCGCGAGCCCCAGGCCGCTGCCGCCCGTGGGCGCCTGCGTGGGGCGGTAGAAGCGGTCCAGCACGCGCTCGCGCTCTTCGGCGGGAATGCCGGGGCCGTTGTCTTCCACCACGAGCTGCGCGCCGCCGTCGGGTGCATGGCCGGTGATCACGTCGACGCGCGCGCCGCGTGGGCAATAGCACAGCGCGTTGTCGACGAGATTCACAAGCAGCACGCGCAGCGCATCGGCATTGCCGATCACCGACGCGGGCTGCGACTCCACGGCGATGCCCAGGTCGATGCCCTTCTGCACCGCCGTTGCCGAGAGCTCGCCCACCACGTCGGCCGCCACCGCATCGATCGCAACCGGCGCACGCTGCGTATCGGCGGCGCCAGGCTCCTGCCGCGCCAGCGTCAGCAGCTGGCCGACGAGGCGGATCATGCGCTCCACACCGCGATGCAGATCGGCGTGCGCCGCGCGGCGTTCGTCCTCGTCCTGCGCGCGGTCGGCCACCTGCAGCTGCAGCTTGAGCGCGGCCAGCGGCGTGCGCAGCGCATGCGCCGCATCGGCGACGAACGCGCGCTGATGCGCGAGCGCTGTCCCGAGCCGCACCAGCAGGTCATTCAGCGCGTTGGTGAGCGGGCGAATCTCGGCAGGCAGCCCATGCGTGGGCAGCGGCGACAGCGCTGCCGCATCGCGCGTCTGCACTTGCTGGGCGACTGTCCCCAGCGGCGCGAGCCCCCGCCCCACCGCCAGCCATACGATCCAGGCGAGCAGCGGCAAGAGGATCAGCAGCGGGGCGACTGTCCGCAGCGCCATGCGCGCCGCCACCTCGTGCCGCGCGCTGTAGGGCTGCGCGATCTGCACCACGGCAGGCCCGAACGCGACGCTATACACGCGCCAGGCACCCTCTGGCGTGTTCACATCGGAAAAACCGAGCTCCGCGCGCTCCGGCAGATCCGGCCTCGCATGCGACAGATACAGGCTGCGGCCCGAGCCGTCCCAGATGCGGATGACGACGTCGTCATCGCGCGCGATGCCCGCCAGCGCGGGCGGGGGCGGGTCGATCCACTGGCTGGGCAACGCGGCGGCCACCTGCTGCATCTGGTAGTCGAACAGCGCGTTGGCCTCCTGGCGCGCCTGCGCATAGATGAGCCCCGTGGCAATGACGATGCCGGCGAGCAGCCCGCCGGCCAGCCACCACAGCAGCGTTTTTCGGATCGATTGCATGGGCTATTGGGCGTCTGCGCCGGTGGCAGGTTCCGCGGGCGGCGTGGGCGTCTCGCGCGGGATCACATACCCCACGCCGCGGATGTTCTGGATGAAGTGGCTGCCAAGCTTCTTGCGCAGCGCGTGGATGTAGACCTCGACCGTGTTGCTGCCGACTTCTTCGTCCCAGCCGTACAGGTTGTCCTGCAGCTGCGCGATCGACCACACCTTGCCGGGCCGCGCAAGCAGCGCATGCAGCACGGCAAACTCACGCCCCGACAGCTTGACCGGAATCCCGGCGCGCAGCACCTCGCGCGTCACGGGGTTGAGCAGCACTTCGCCATGGCGCAGGAGCGGATCGGCACGGCCGCCCTGGCGGCGCAGCAGCGCATGCATGCGCGCGGCAAGCTCCTGGAGGTCGAACGGCTTGACGAGGTAATCATCGGCGCCGGCGTTCAGGCCCGCCACGCGGTCTGCCACGGCATCGCGCGCGGTCAGGATCAGGATGGGGATGGCAATGCCGCGCTGACGGACCTCGCGCACCACCTCCAGTCCGTCGCGCTTGGGCAGGCCGAGGTCGAGCAGCATGAGGTCGAACATGGAGCCGCCTGGCTCCGCGGCGTGGGCACCGGGCGCCGTCACGGCCTGCACGGCGGCCTCGCCGTCGCGCACCCAATCGATCGCAAAGCCGTCGTGGCGCAAACCCTTGCGCACGCTTTCGCCGATCATGTCGTCGTCTTCTACGAGAAGCACCCGCATGGCAGAAGAAATAAGGGGCCGGGAAAGGCTCATTGTAGAACTGTCCCGCAGGTGGGCTGTGCGGCGCTGCCGGCATGGCGTGCCGACATGCTGGCCGGACACGGCTGTCACACATGCCCGCATGGGCCGAACGTCCCGGCCGGCGGCCTCGCGCGCGATCGCCGCGGCGCAGCCGGAGCGCGCTGGATGACGCGGTTGCACCGCAGACGCCTTGCCTTTATCGTGACGCGATCCCTGTCACGAACATCGTGCGCACATGAGCGCCCAGCAAGCCACGCCCTCCGACGCCACCGAACCCGTCACCGACCTGCGCGCACGCATCCGCGCGGCACGCCCGTCGCTGTCTCCGGCCGAGCGCCAGGTGGCCGACTGGGTGCTGCGCCAAGCGGGCACGGTGCTCAGCCTGCCGGTGGCCGCCATTGCGCGCGAGGCCGGCGTCAGCCAGCCCACGGTGATCCGCTTCTGCCGCTCGATGGGCTGCCACGGGCTGTCCGACTTCAAGCTGCGGCTGGCACAAGGCAACGTCGGCCCCGAGGCCGCACGCCACACAGGCACGGCCCAGGCGCCCGCCCGTGCCGCACGCGCCGCACATGCAGCCGCGCCGTCCGGCACGCGCGTATTGCAGAACACCATCGACGCGCTCACCGCGTTGCAGGATCGTTTCGATGCGCGCGCGCTCGACGCCGCCGTCGCGCTGGTCGCCGGTGCGCAGCGCATCGACCTGTATGGCTTCGGCAGCTCCGGCGTCGTCGCTGCCGACGCGCAGACCAAGTTCTTCCGCTACGGCATCGCGGCCAACGCATATAGCGATCCGTATCTGGTGTCGATGTCGTTGAACGTGCTGCAGGCCGGCGACGTGGTGATCGCCATTTCCAAGTCCGGCACGCTGCCCGAGCTGCAGACGGCAGTGGAACGCGTGCGCGAGCTCGGTGTGCAGGTGATTGCCGTCACGGCGCCGGGCAGCCCGCTGGCCGCCCTGGCCGATGTGGTGCTGCCCGCAGACGTGGACGATGCCGTGACCGACCGCTCCATGGTGGCGCGGCTGCTGCACCTTGCGCTGCTCGATGCGCTGGTGGTCGAGGTGGCGCTGCGCAAGGGCAACGCCGTCCCGCCCCGGCATCCGCTGCCGGAATAGCGCGGCGTCAGTGGCCCTGCGCCACGGCGTGGTCCATCGCCGCGCACAGGCCGATGAGGCCGGGATACGGCGAGTGGATGACATACACCGGCATCGCCGCCACGTACGCTGAAAAGCGCCCCTTGTCTTCAAAGCGCCGCCGGAAGGGCGAATTGGCAAAGGCCGGCCCGAGGCGCGGCACGATGCCGCCGCCGATATACACGCCGCCCCGCGCGCCCAGTGTGACAGCCAGGTTGGCCGCGATGGTGCCAAGGAACGCGCAGAACGTGTCGACGGCATAGCGGCAGCGCGCGTGGTCGCCGGCGGCATCTTCCATCTCGCCCAGGGCGATGGCGGTGATGTCGGCGGCGCGGCGCACGGCGGGGCCCTGCTGCCACAGGTCGAAGCACACGCCCAGCGCTTCGTAGATCAGCTCCAGGCCCATCCCCGAAATCAACCGTTCCGCCGAGACATGCCCGAAGCGCTCGCGCGCGAAGCGCCAGATGGCGACCTCCTCGTCGTTCATGGGCGGAAACGCGACATGCCCGCCTTCGCCTGCCACGGCGATGTAGCGGCCGTCCGCCGTCGGCAGCAGCGATGCCACGCCCAGGCCCGTGCCCGCGCCGAGCAGCGCGCGCGGTGCATCGGCCACGCTTGCGCCGCCGCCCACCTGCTCCAGCTCTTCGGCGGGCAGGAACGGCAGCGCATGGGCCAGCGCCGCAAAGTCGTTCAGCACGACGAAGGTGTCGAAGCCCAGCGACTGCCGCATGGCTTCGATGGAGAAGGCCCAGTCGCGGTTGGTCATGCGGATCTGGTCGCCGAGCACCGGGTTGGCGATGCCGATGGCCGCGTGGCGCACACCCGCTGCGGCAATCTCGGGCGGCAGCGATGCCAGGTACGCCCGCATGGCCGCCTCGAGCGAGGGGTAATCGTCGCCGGCGAGGACGCCGATGTGCGCAAGGCGCATGGGCGCCATCTCGAGTGCAAAACGCACGTTGGTGCCGCCCACGTCGGCCACCAGGCGCGGATAGGCCGTCACATCGGCCACGGTGCCCGCGCTCACTTCATGCAGTCCAATAGACATCGAGCGGTACCTCCCGCTGATGAATGACATAACTCACCGGTAGCGCGGGCTGTGCCACGTCCTGCGCCGCCGTGTCGAACACCGCGCGCTTGACCGGCCCCGCGATCGACAGGAACAGCCGCCGCGCCGCGCACAGCGCCGAGAGGTTGAGGCTGATGCGCCGGTGCGGTGCGGTGCCCGGCCGCACGGGCAGGTAGCCGGGCGGCTTCGTGCGGTCCACGCCGTCCGGCAACTCGGGCGCATCGGGAAACAACGAGGCCGTGTGCCCGTCGTCGCCCATGCCGAGGATCACGACGTCGGGCTGCTGGAACGGCGCGTTGGCCGTAGCGACGCAGGCATCGACGTCCACCGAGCCGCCATGCACATGCAGCGGCAGCACAAGCGGAAAGAATCGCGCCGCGGCGGCTGCGTCCTGCAGCAGGTGTTCGCGGACCAGGCGCGCGTTGCTGTCGGCATGGTCAGGCGGCACCGCGCGTTCGTCGACGAGCGTGATCGACACATCGGCCCAGCGCAGGGGCAGCACGCGCAACGCCGCAAACAGGGCAATCGGCGATCGCCCGCCCGACACCGCCAGGCACGCGGTGCCCTGGTCTTCGATCACATGCGCGAGCGTACTGGCGATGGATGTGGCGAGCGCCTGAACCTGCGCCGCCGCGTCGGTGGCTGCGTGCCAGCGGGTTGCCATTACATCTCCTCGTGCCAGGCGGCGTTGTCGCGCGAGAGCAAGGCGCTCGATGCCGCGGGGCCCCAGCTGCCTGCCGTATACCCCTTGGGCGGCGTACGTGCCTCGTTCCACGCTTCGATGATGGGCTCGACCCAGCGCCACGCTTCGGCCTGCTCATCGCGGCGTACGAACAGGCCAAGCTTGCCGTTGACCGCATCCATCAGCAGGCGCTCATACGCGCCGGCATGGCGCACGCCGCCGTGGTCGGTGAAATCCAGATCGAGCGTGGACGGCTGCAGGCCCAGCGCCGCGCCCGGTGTCTTGGTCAGGAACTGCAGGCGGATGCTCTCTTCCGGCTGCAGTCGGATGACGAGCCTGTTCTCCGGAAACTGGATCAGCGGCTTCGGGAACAGCGCGTGTGGCACGTCATGGAAGCGCACCACGATCTCCGCCAGCCGCTGCGGCATGCGCTTGCCGGTGCGCAGGTAGAACGGCACGCCGGCCCAGCGCCAGTTGGCAATCTCGGCCTTGATGGCGACGAAGGTCTCGGTGCGGCTGTCCGGCGGAATGCCCTGCTCCTGCAGATAGCCCTGCACCGGCTGGCCCGCGATGGCGCCCTCCTGGTACTGCCCGCGCACGGTCTTGTCGGGCACCTCCTGCAGCGGGATCGGCTTGAGCGCCTTGAGGATCTTCAGCTTCTCGTCGCGGATGGCGTCCTGCGACAGGCTCGACGGCGGCTCCATGGCCACGATGCACAGCAGCTGCAGCAGGTGGTTCTGCACCATGTCCCGCAGCGCGCCGACGCCGTCGTAGAAATCGCCGCGCTTTTCCACGCCGAGCTGCTCTGCGATGGTGATCTGTACGTCCTTGATCCACTCGCGGCGCCACAGCGGCTCGAACAGCGCGTTGCCGAAGCGGATCGCCATCAGGTTCTGCACCGACTCCTTCCCGAGGTAGTGGTCGATGCGGTAGATCTGGTCTTCGGCAAAGTACTCCGCCACGGCGGAGTTGATGCGCTCGTTGGAGGCGAGGTCCGTGCCCAGCGGCTTTTCCAGCACGAGGCGCACGTTCGGCGTGTTCAGCCCGACACGGGCCAGTTGCTTGCAGATGTCGACAAAGATGCCCGGTGCGGTGGCGAGGTAGCACACCGTCACGGGGGCGCGGTCTTCGCCGAGGGCGGCGGCCAGCGCATCGAACTGCTCGGGTTTGCGGGCATCGACCTGCTGGTAGACGATGCGCTCGGCAAACGAGGCCCACGCGTCATCGGAGACCGGCGCGCCGGAGTACAGACGCATGGTCGGGCGCGTCTCGCGCTCCAGCAGCGCGAGATAACCGGCGGTTTCCAGCGGCTGCGTGCCGATGGCGAAGATGCGCCCGCGCGGGTGCAGTTCGCCGCCCTGGTGCGCATCGAACAAGGCCGGGATCAGCTTGCGGCGGGCCAGATCGCCCGTACCGCCAAACAACACCATGTCGAATGCGGGCACCGACATCGTCATCTCCTGTGTGTGAGCCATCGATTAGGCTAGCCTAGCTGACTGGAGCCTGTCATCCAATGAAACGGGCATGCGCCAGGGGGCATTGAGCTCGCATGGCGTCGTTGCGGCCCAGAGGCCCGGCTCAGGGCAACGCGCGCCCGCTCGATTGGACGACAGGTCCGGCCAGCACCTGTTTTGGCCTCATTTTGTAGTATTACTACATCGCGAGCAAGGTGCTGCAACGCTGCCCGAGCAGGGGTTTCCTGCCCGACTTGCGACGCGGATCGTGGCTCCTGGCGCGCCTTCTGGCACGCAATTCGCGTGCACGCCGTTGCGAGACGACGCATCCTTGTGGAAAACCCTGTCCCACAACGGGCGTGTTTGTAGGAAAATTACAGCACACCTCCCACCCCGGACCCCACTTCCTGGAGAACCCGCATGGCCCAGCACCGCCTGCATGACGTCGTGGCCGACGTCACCCAGCGCATCATCGACCGCAGCCGCGGCCCGCGCCAAGCCTATCTGGACGTCACCCGCAAGAACGCCGGCCGCAAGGTCGAGCGCACGCTGCTCTCGTGCACGAACCTCGCCCACGGCTTCGCGGCCATGGAGGGCGAGACCAAGATCCGGCTCAAGGCACTGGAGCGGCCGAACATCGGCATCGTGTCGGCGTACAACGACATGCTCTCGGCCCACCAGCCGCTGGAGGCATTTCCGGCGTGGATCAAGCAGGCTGCGCTCGAAGCCGGCGGCACCGCGCAGTTTGCCGGCGGCGTGCCGGCCATGTGCGATGGCGTGACGCAGGGGCAGGACGGCATGGAGCTGTCGCTCTTCTCGCGCGACACCATTGCGCTGTCGACGGCCGTGGCGCTGTCGCACCAGATGTTCGACGCGGCGCTGTACCTCGGCGTGTGCGACAAGATCGTGCCGGGGCTGGTGATCGGGGCGCTGTCGTTCGGCCACCTGCCGGCCGTGTTCGTGCCGGCCGGCCCCATGACCACCGGCATCAGCAACGACGAGAAGGCCCGCACGCGCCAGCTCTACGCCGAAGGCAAGCTCTCGCGCGCCGACCTGCTCGAAGCCGAATCGAAGTCGTACCACGGCCCCGGCACCTGCACGTTCTACGGCACGGCCAACTCCAACCAGATGCTGATGGAGATCATGGGCCTGCACCTGCCGGGCACCGCTTTCATCAACCCGGGCACGCCGCTGCGCGAGGCGCTCACGCGCGAGGCCGCGCGCCAGGTGCTCAAGCTCGTCTACAGCGGCAACCAGTACACGCCCATCGCCGATGTGCTCGACGAGCGCGCGTTCGTCAACGGCATCGTCGGCCTGCTGGCCACGGGCGGCTCGACCAACCACACGCTGCACCTGATCGCGATGGCGCGTGCGGCGGGCATCCTGCTCACGTGGGACGACTTCAACGACCTGTCGGGCGTGATTCCGCTGCTGGCGCGTGTGTACCCGAACGGCAAGGCCGACGTGAACGAGTTCCAGGCCGCCGGCGGCCTGTCGATCGTGATCCGCGAACTGCTCGACGCCGGCCTGCTGCACGAGGACGTGACGACGATCATGGGCAAGGGCCTGCGCCGCCATACCCAGGAGCCTTTCCTGGAAGGCGACAAGCTGGTGTGGCGCGACGGCATAGCTGCGTCGCTCGACACGAACATCGTGCGCGGCGTGGCCGAGCCGTTCTCGCCGGACGGCGGCCTGCGCGTGCTCGAGGGCAACCTCGGACGCTCGGTCATCAAGGTGTCGGCGGTCAAGCCGGAGCATCGCTTCGTGGAAGCCCCGGCGCGCGTCTTCCATGCGCAGGACGACCTGATCGACGCTTTCAAGGCCGGCGAGCTGGAGCGCGACTTCGTCGCCGTGCTGCCGTACCAGGGCCCCGCCGCCAACGGCATGCCCGAGCTCCACAAGCTCACGCCGACGCTGTCGGTGCTGCAGGAGCGCGGCTTCAAGGTGGCGCTCGTGACGGACGGCCGCATGTCGGGGGCATCGGGCAAGGTGCCGGCGGCGATCCACGTCACGCCGGAAGCGCTCAACGGCGGGCCGCTGGCGCGCGTGCGCGATGGCGACATCGTCGTGCTGGATGCTGAGGCGGGCACGCTGTCCGTGCGCGTACCGGAGGCGGAGTGGAACGCCCGCAAGGTCAGCACGCCGGATCTTTCGCACTATCACGCGGGCGTCGGGCGCGACCTGTTCTCGGGCTTCCGCCGCAATGTGTCTGCCGCCGAGGAAGGCGCCTGCACGCTGTTCGTGTCGCCGGGCGCGTAGGCGGATGACGATGCGGCCGTCTTCGCTGCTGAGGCCGGCCGCGTTTACAGCACGGACTTGTCGACCGGGATGCCGAGCTCGCCGGCCATCTGCTCGACCAGCGCCTGAAGCCTTGCCACCTTGTCGGCCAACTGCTTGTGCTCGGCCTTCAGGGCTTCGAATTCGGAAGGCGGAATGGCTTCGTCGGGCGCATCCGCATCACGCGGCCGCACGTCGCTCAGGGCCACTTCACCGCAGAGCCGGTGCGTCCAGCGGCTTTCTCGCTCGCCGGCCGCGCGCGGCAGCTTCACGACGTAAGGCGGGTCGTTCTCGGCCAGTTCTTCCAGAAACGCTTCAACGGACGAGATGTCTGCAAACGCGTGCAACCGCGCGGCGTTCAGGCGCAGCTCGGCGGCCGTTTGCGGACCGCGCAACAGCAGCGCGGTGAGAAGCGCCACGGACTGGCTCGGCACGCCGAGCACGCGGCCCATGTTGTGCTCGAAGCGCGGCACGCGGCTGCTGCTGCCTTCCATCACGAGGCTCAGCGATTTCAATCCGTCGATGGCGGTGAGGATTTCCGCTTCAGTAACGTTCATCACCGGCGCGCGTGCGGTCTTCTGGTTGCAGCCGGCAACCAGCGCGTTGAGTGTGAGCGGATAGGTGTCGGGCACCGTGTGCTGCTTCTCGACCAGGACGCCGAGCACGCGGCCCTCGAGAGCGGTGAGCGCCCGGATGGCGCGGATGGGGGGACGTGACTGGGCGTCCGGATTGGCGTTCATGGCGGTGGCGACGGAGACTGTTGTGGCAAACAAGCCGCGAGCCTGCCAGCCCGCGACCCGAGATGCCCACATGATATCCGTCACGCGCAGGGGCAAACCCGGCCTGCGCGCGCAACCACCGCTGCTCAGCCCTTGGCCGGACCGCGCACCAGCAGCACCGGCGTGGTCGCCAGGCGGACGAACTTTTCGGCCACGCTGCCCAGCATGGCGTGCGCCAGGCCGCGGCGGCCGTGCGTGCCCATCACCACCACATCGGCGCCGCTCTGCAGGGCTTCGCGCTGCAGGGCACCGGCCACATCCTCGCCCACGCCTTCGGTTTCCACCAGCGTGGTTTCGTTTGCGAGGCCCGCCGCGGCCAGCGCGTCCGCGGTCTCCTTCAACAGCAGCGTGCCGGCTTCGATGAACGACTTGCGCAGCTCCGTCGGGTCGTAATAGCCGACGTCGAACAGCATCGCCGGGCTGTCGACGATGTAGACGGCGCGCACGGTGCTCTGGAACGCCTTGGCCAGGCGGATGGCTTCGGCCAGGGCCAGCTTGCTCGTGTCGCTGCCATCAACGGCGACCAGGATCTTCTTGTACATGGTTCAAGCCTCGCAGGAGAGTGGTTGTCGGAACGGCGCTGGAGCAGCGTCCGCCCCCAGGCTATTCTGTGACATCGGCAGCCCTCTTTCGTTGCGCCAGATCAGATGGCCGTGTTCGCGCGGCACAACAATGCATCGGTCTCCACCCACACCCACGCCTGAACTCATTGCCGCCTACCAGCGTGCGCGCTATCGCGTGCGCGGGCCCCAAGGCGACGTGCTGCTGCGCCTGGATGCCGTCAACCCGTGCGTTGCGGGGCTGCTCGCGCAGGCCGACGCGCCGTGGGCGGTGTTCGTGACGGCGCACCAGCCGTTCTCGCGCCCGGTGTCCGCCGAGGAAAACACCGCCCGCCAGGCCGAACTGCTCGCCTGGGTGATCGCACGCGGCATGGCCTGGCTGCCCGGCGAGGGCGGCCCGCCGGACGACATGCCCGCGCACGCATGGGCGCCGGAGCCGAGCCTGCTGCTGTTCATCGACGACCCCGCCGTCGCCGACACGCTGATGCTGACGTTCGAGCAGAACGCCGTGGTGCTCTGCGATGCGCAGGGTTTTTGTACCTTGCGTTGGCACCCGTATCTGCCATTCTGAATTCCATACGATTTGCACTTGCACGCAAAGTGGCGCGTGCGATCCATAAGTGCTGACGTTGATACACCGCAGGAGGTTCGTATGGAACTGCACATGCAATCGCATCATTGGGAGCGCCGCATGCCCGACTGGCTCGCCGCGAGCGCGGCAGGGATCGTGGGCGGCGCACTCGTCATCGTGCTGGAGTTCTTCTGGTCGACCATGGTGCTCAATGAAAGCCCGTGGCGCCCGACACACAAGATCGCGGCCATGGTGATGGGCCGCGGGGCGCTGGAAGACATGGCGCTGTTCAGCTTCAGCATCGTCGGCGTGGCGCTCGTGCTGCACTTCGTGCTCGGCGCCCTCATGGGGATGATGCTGGCGGCCATCATCGCGCCGTTCCACTTCGATTCGAGCCCGGGCATGCTCGCGGTCATCGGGGTGGCGTTCGGGATCGTCGCGTACGTGGTGAATTTCTACGGCATGACGGCGGTCTTCCCGTGGTTCGTGTCGGAGCGCGGGTCGGGGCCGCTGCTGGCGAACCTGCTCTTTGGCGTGGTCGCCGCCATCGCGTACGGCATGCTGGAACGGCGCGGGCAGGAAACGATGCGCTGACGCACCGCATTTTTCCTGCGGCGCCGCAAGTCGAGCGGCACCACCAGGAGACGGCCGCCTGCGGCAACGTGTGCCGAAGGCGGCCGTTTTGCATTGCAGCGCAACAGGCTGCGCGCGCATCGAGGCGATCCGCATGCCCGGTGCGCCTCGTCCTTACGTTGCCTTGCACGAACCCGGTGCGCGAACTAGCCTAGGGTCGAAGGAGTCCCTGCGCGGGAGGTGCCCATGGCCCTTGCGATTGCGCTCGTTCTGATCGTCGTGCTGGCGGTGGGGTTTCACGTTGCCAGCCCCTGGTGGATCACGCCAGTCGCGTCCAACTGGGGCCGCATGGACGACACGCTGACGATCACCATCGTCATCACCGGCGTGCTGTTTGTCGCCATCAACCTTTTCGTGGTGGCCGCGCTGCTGCGCTACCGGCACAAGGACGGCCACCGCGCCAGTTACGAACCGCACAACAGGCGCCTGGAATGGTGGCTGATCGGCGTCACCACCGTGGGCGTGGCCGCACTGCTCGCGCCGGGCCTCTTCGTCTATGCCGATTACGTCCGCCCGCCGCCCAACGCGCTGCAGATGGAGGTGCTCGGCCAGCAGTGGCAATGGCGCTTCCGCTTTGCCGGCCCCGGCGGCAAGCTCGGCACGACCGACGTGCGCTACATGACGAACGACAACCCGTTCGGCATGAACCCGGCTGACCCGAACGGCCGCGACAACTACCTGATCGACACGCCGGAGCTGCACCTGCCGATCAACCGCCCGATCCAGGTACTGGCACGCTCGCGCGATGTGCTGCACGACTTCTATGTGCCGCCATTTCGTGCGCGCATGAACATGGTGCCCGGCATGGTCACCACCTTCTGGTTCACGCCGACCAAGGCGGGGCGATACGACATCCTGTGCGCGCAGCTCTGCGGCATCGGCCACGCCAACATGCGCGGCGTGGTCGTGGTGGAAGACGAGGCCGCGTTCGCCCGCTGGCTGGCACAGCAGACCACCTTCGAGCAACGCCAGAAAGCCAAGGCCCAGGCCGCTTCGGCATCGGCCGGCGGCCCGTCGCAGGCGTTGGCCGAGCAGGGCAGGACGCTGGCGCAGGCCAAGGGCTGCGTCGCATGCCACAGCGTGGACGGCAGCCCCGGCGTCGGCCCCACGTGGAAGGGCCTGTACGGCAAGACCGAAACCATGGCCGACGGCAGCACCGCGCATGTCGACGAGGCCTACCTGCGGGCATTCATTCGCGACCCGAAGGCACGCGTGGTGAAAGGCTTCGCGCCGATCATGCCGAGCTTCGACCTCAGCGAGCAGGAGCTCTCCGCACTGGTGGCGTACATCCAGGCGCAAGGCGGCGCGCCCGCAGCCACCACGGCGAAACCGTAGCGAGGAGACGCCATGTCCTACGGCAACAATGACCACGGCGATCCCAGCCATGCACCGCAAAGCTTCTGGACGCGCTACGTCTGGAGCCAGGACCACAAGGTCATCGCGGTGCAGTATTCGCTCACGGCCATCGCCATCGGGCTGGTGGGCCTCGTGCTGTCGAACCTGATGCGGCTGCAGCTCGGCTTTCCGGGCAAGTTCGCCTTCATCGACGCCAATCACTACTACCAGTTCGTCACCATGCACGGGATGATCATGGTGATCTATCTGCTCACGGCGCTGTTCCTCGGCGGCTTCGGCAACTACCTGATCCCGCTGATGCTGGGTGCGCGGGACATGGTGTTCCCGTTCCTGAACATGCTCAGCTACTGGGTCTACCTGCTGGCCGTGCTGGTGCTGGTGGCGAGCTTCTTCGTACCGGGCGGGCCGACAGGCGCGGGCTGGACGCTGTATCCGCCGCAGGCCATCCTGCCCGGCACACCGGGCACCGACTGGGGCATCGTGCTGATGCTGGTGTCGCTGGCGATCTTCATCGTCGCGGCCACCATGGGCGGCCTCAACTACGTGACCACCACGCTGCAGGCGCGCACGCGCGGCATGACGCTCATGCGCATGCCGCTCACCGTGTGGGGCATCTTCACGGCCACGGTGCTGGCGTTGCTGGCCTTTCCCGCGCTGTTCGTGTCGGCGCTCATGATGCTGCTCGACAAGACGCTCGGCACGAGCTTCTTCATGCCGGCCGTGGTTTCGATGGGGCAGCAGCTCAAGCACGCCGGCGGCAGCCCGCTGCTGTTCCAGCACCTGTTCTGGTTCTTCGGCCACCCGGAGGTGTACATCGTCGCGCTGCCTGCCTTTGGCATCGTGTCCGACCTCATCAGCACGCACGCGCGCAAGAACATCTTCGGCTACCGGATGATGGTGTGGGCCATCCTCATCATCGGCGCGCTGAGCTTCGTGGTGTGGGCCCACCACATGTTCGTCGCCGGCATGAACCCGTACTTCGGGTTCTTCTTTGCCACCACCACGCTCATCATCGCCATCCCGACGGCGCTGAAGGTCTACAACTGGGTGCTCACGCTGTGGCGCGGCGACATCCACCTGAGCGTGCCGATGCTGTTCGCCATCGGGTTCATCAGCACCTTCGTCATCGGCGGGCTGACGGGGCTCTTTCTCGGCAACGTGAGCGTGGACATCCCGCTGTCCAACACGTACTTCGTGGTTGCGCACTTCCACATGGTGATGGGGGTGTCGCCGATCCTCGTGGTGTTCGGCGGCATCTATCACTGGTACCCCAAGGTGACGGGCCGCATGCTGAACGACACGCTGGGCCGCGCGCATTTCTGGATCACCTTCATCGGCACATACCTGATCTACTTTCCGATGCACTACCTGGGCGTGCTCGGCATGCCGCGCCGGTATTACGCGTACGAGGGCTACAGCTTCATCCCGCCGTCCGCGCAGACGCTCAATGCGTTCATCACCGTCGTCGCCATCGTCGTGGGGGTGGCGCAGCTGCTGTTTCTCTTCAACCTCGCATGGAGCCTCGTGCGCGGCAGACAGGCCGGCAGCAACCCGTGGCGCGCCACCACGCTCGAATGGCAGACGCCGCAGACGCCGCCCGGTCACGGCAACTGGGGGCCGGTGCTGCCGGTGGTCCACCGCTGGGCCTACGAGTACAGCCCGCCCGGCCGCAGCGATGATTTCGTGCCGCAGAACGAGCCGCCTTCCCGTACGCCCGATGCGCCGCCCACGGAAGCCGACGTCGCCCACGGCAATGAGGTGCGCGCATGACGACCCTGCCCCGCCACTTCGTTCCCGACACCGGGCCGGCTCTGCCCAACGCCGGCCGCGTGGGCTTGTGCGTCTTCATGGCCGTGGCGACGGCGTTGTTTTCGTTGCTGATCCTGGCCTATGCGATGCGCATGCGCGAGCCGGATTGGATGCCCGTGCCCCACCCGATGCTGCTGTGGTGGAACACCGGCGCGCTGGTGCTGGCGAGCCTGGCGATGGCGCAGGCGCGGCGCACCGGGGCCCGCCAGGCCGCCTGGCTGCTGGCCGGCGGTGCGCTCGCGTCACTGTTCGTCTTCGGGCAATGGATGGCGTGGCAGCAACTGTCCGCCCATGGCGCAGGCGTGACGGCCAACCCGTCCAGCAGCTTCCTCTACGTCTTCACCGGCCTGCATGCAGCGCACGTGCTGGGGGGGCTCGTCGCATGGGCCATCACGGTCGCGCGCCTGAATGCACATCGCGTGCGCGCCCACCGCGCCGTCACGCTGTGTGCCACGTACTGGCACTTCCTGCTGGCCGTCTGGCTCGTGCTGCTCGCAGCGATGTGGTGGATCACCCCCGCATTCGTCGCCGCGATCTGCGGGCCGCTGTATGGAGCCGCGCCATGAGCATGCCCACGCTCCCCACCGATTCAGCCGACGCCGCCCCGCAAGGCTGGCGCGGCATCGTCGCCGACTGGTCCGCCGACCGCGAAGCCTTCAAGGTGCCGTGGGGCAAGGCCATGATGTGGATCTTCCTGCTGTCGGACACCTTCGTCTTCAGCAGCTTCCTGATCGGCTACATGACGGTGCGCATGTCGACCACCGTGCCGTGGCCCGACCCGTCCAAGGTGTTCGGCCTGTCGGTGGGCGGTGTGGAGGTGCCGCTGCTGCTGATCGCCATCATGACGTTCGTACTCATCAGCAGCAGCGGCACGATGGCCATGGCGGTGAACTTCGGCTACCGGCGCGACGCGCGGCGGGCCGCCCTGCTGATCCTGGCGACCGCGTTGATGGGCGCGATGTTCGTGTCGATGCAGGCGTTCGAATGGACCAAGTTGATCGTGCACGAGGGCATCCGCCCGTGGGGCAACCCGCTTGGCGCGGCGCAGTTTGGCGCGTGCTTTTTCATGATCACGGGCTTCCACGGCTTTCACGTGACCTGCGGCGTGATCTACCTGCTGGTGATTGCGCGCAAGATCGTGCAACCCGGCTTCACCGAACACGGCAACTTCCAGATCGTCGAGATCGCCGGCCTGTACTGGCACTTCGTCGATCTCGTCTGGGTGTTCATCTTTGCGCTGTTCTATCTGTGGTGAGGCATGTCATGGACCACACCGAACCCGCTGGCACCCACGCCCCGCACGGCCAGCATCATTCCATCGGGGTGTACCTCAAGATCTGGGGGCTGCTGTTCGTGCTCAGCACGCTGTCGTACCTGGTCGACTACTTTCGCGTGGCAGGGCTCACGCGCTGGGTGCTCATCGTCGTGCTGATGATCGCCAAGGCGGGGCTGATCGTCTCGGTGTTCATGCACATGATGTGGGAGCGGCTGGCGCTGGTGTACGCCATCCTGCTGCCGCCCCTGGCGCTGCTGGTGCTGATGGTGCTGATGGCCGCGGAAGCCGGCCACACCTTCGGCACGCGCCTGCTGTTCTTCCACTGAGCCGGGGCGCCGTCAGGCGATGGAGGTCGCGTCCAGCGCCTGCGTGAAGTCGGCCAGCAGGTCGGCCTCGTCTTCGATGCCGACCGACACGCGCACGAGCGAATCGGCAATGCCCATCGAGGCGCGACGCTCGGCGCCCATTTCCCAGTAGATCGTCGGCGCCACGGGGATCACCAGCGTGCGCGTATCGCCGAGGTGCGTGGCGCGCACGGCATAGCGAAGACGGTTGAGCATGTCGATGTAATCCGCGCCGTCCACGAGTTCGAAGCTGAGCAGGCCGCCATAGCGGCGGAACAGTTCGGTGGCGCGGGTGTGCTCCGGGTGCTCAGGCAGGCCGGGGTAGTAGACGCGCGCCACCTTCGGATGGGCCGCCAGCGTGCGTGCCAACGCCAGCGCGTTGCTGCAGGTGCGGTCCACGCGCAGGGCCATCGTTTCGGCGCCCACGGCAATGCGGTGCGCCGCATCGGCAATCAGCGTGGCGCCCTGGTCGCGCAGGCCCTTCTTGCGGATCTGCTGGATGCCCTGCATCTCGGGCTTGACCTTGCGATACGCCGGGAAGATGTTCGGATACGCCGCCCAGTCGAACAGCCCCGTATCGACCACCGCGCCGCCCAGCGCGTTGCCGTGTCCGCCGATGTACTTCGACAGCGAATGCACAACGAGGCTCGCGTGCACATCGCGCCCGCGGAACAGCCACGGCGAGGTCATCGTGCTGTCCACCACATACAGCAGACCCCGCTCCTTGCAGAGCGCGCCGATGCCCTTGAGGTCGGCCACCTGCGTGCGCGGGTTGGCGATGGTTTCCACGAAGACGAGGCGCGTGTTCGGTTGCACGGCGTCGGCCACGGCCTGGGCAGACGTGGCATCGACAAACGTGACTTGCACGCCCAGGTTCCGCAATGTCTCGAACACGCTGTTGGTGTTGCCGAACAGGAAGGCGCTGGACACCACGTGGTCGCCCGCGCGCAGCAGCGTCGAGAACACCGCCGCGATGGCCGCCATGCCGGTGGCAAAGCAGGCGGTGGCCAGGCCCTCTTCCATCAGCGTGATCTTCGCCTCGAGGGCGGCGGTGGTCGGGTTGCCCTGGCGCGCGTAGGTATAGCCGGGCTTGCCCTGGAACACCTCGATCAGCTCTTGCGTGGTGGAGTAGCCGTACGTCGTCGACGTGTGCAGCGGCTTGTGGACGGCGTAGTGCTCGACGCCGGCTTCGCGGTCGGCGTGCAGGAGGGCGGTGGTCAGTCCGGTCATGGCGGGGGCAGCAGGAAACGGCAGAAAAGGCGGAAAGTCGGACATTATCGCGCGAATCGGGGGCCACCTGGGGCGCCGGGGCCTCGCGGCGTGGAACGTGGCTTGCGTCGCACGCTCGCGTTGCAAGAGTGTCCGGAGACTCACGACTGGTGACGAATGCATCGCCCCCCTCCCTGCCGAGCGCCAGCCTGCAGCAGCGCATTTTCGGCGCCCTGTGGCGGTCCATCTGGCGCTACCGCAAGCGCGTGCTCGCGGCGGTGGCGCTGCTGGTGCTGGCCAAGCTCTGCGCGGTGGGCGTGCCCATCGTGCTCAAGTGGATCGTCGACGGCTTTAGCGACGCCACGCGCGCGCGGGTGTTTCCCGCCTTCCTGCTGCTCGCCTATGCGGTGCTGCGCTTTGGCGGCACGCTGTTCGGCGAGTTGCGCGACATGGTGTTCTCGCGGGTGGCGCAGCCCACGGTGGCGGGCTTCATGGCGCAGGCGTTCGAGCACCTGCACCAGCTCGGACCGCGCTTTCATGCGAGCCGGCAGACCGGCGGGCTGATCCGCGACGTGGAGCGCGGCACCACCGGCATTGAATTCCTGCTCGGCGTGGCGCTTTTTACCATCCTGCCCACGCTGGTGGAAATCGGCTCCGTGCTCATCATCATGATGAGCCGCTACAGTGGGTGGTACCTCGTCACCATCCTGGTGACCTTCGCGGCCTACTGCACGGCCACCGTGCTCCTCACACGCCGGCGCGTGCGGCTGCAGCGGCAGATGAACGAGTTCGACTCGATGGCCGGCAGCCGCCTGCTCGACAGCATGCTCAACCACGAGGCGGTCAAGGTGTATACCAGCGAGCGCTTCGAGGCCCGCCGCTACCGCGACATCCTGCGCAAGCGCATCGACACGGCCGTGGCCAACCAGCGCGCGCTGTCCTTGCTGCACGTATCGCAGAGCGGCGTGATCGCGGGCGGGGTGGCCACCGTGATGCTGCTCGCTGGGCAGGACGTGACGCGCGGCGTGCTCTCCGTGGGCGACCTCGTGCTGATCAACGCGTACATCATCCAGGTCTGCCTGCCGCTCAATGCGCTCGGGTTCATGTTCCGCGAGGCGAAGGACGCCGCCATCAACGCCGAGCGCCTGTTCCACCTGCTCGACCAGCGCCCCGACGTGGCCGACATGCCGAACGCCGCCCCCTTGCGCGTGACGCATGGCGACGTGCACTTCGAGCACGTGGAATTCGGCTACGAGGCCGCGCGGCCGATCCTGCACGACCTGTCGCTGCACATCCCGGCCGGCCGCACGGTCGCAGTGGTGGGCGGCAGCGGCTCGGGCAAATCGACACTCGCGCGGCTGCTGCTGCGCTTCTACGACCCATGGTCCGGCCGCGTGTCGATCGACGGGCAGGACCTGCGCGTGGTCACGCAGGAGAGCGTGCGGCGCGCCATCGGCATCGTCCCCCAGGACACCATCCTCTTCAACAACACCATCGCCTACAACATTGCCTACGGCCGCGAAGGCGCCACCATGGCCGAGGTGATCGAGGCGGCACGGGCCGCTTACGTGCACGACTTCATCGCCGCGCTGCCCGAGGGCTACCAGACCATGGTCGGGGAGCGCGGACTCAAGCTCTCGGGCGGTGAAAAGCAGCGCATCGCCATTGCGCGCGCGCTCTTGAAGAACCCGTCGATCCTGATCTTCGACGAGGCCACCTCTGCGCTGGACACGCGCTCAGAGCGGGCCATCCAGCGCGAGCTCGACCGGCTGTCTGCGCACCGCACGACGCTGGTGATCGCGCACCGGCTGTCGACCGTGGTGGACGCGCACGAGATCGTGGTGCTCGAGAAAGGCCGCATCGTGGAACGCGGCCGCCACACCGACCTGCTCGCCGCGGGCGGCGTCTACGCGCAGCTCTGGACGCTGCAGCGCCAACAGTCCGACCTCGAACAGGCCCAGCACCGGCTCGCGCAGCAGCCGATCAACCTGGTGGCGCTGGTGGTCAGCGTGCTCGACGGGCTGCGCGAAGCCATCGACGCGCGCCGCATCACCGTGTATTCGGTCATCCGGTCGGAGACGCCAAGCATCACCGGCGACCCGAGCCGGCTGCAGGGCATCGTGGGCGATGTGCTGACCCACGCGGTGCTCGCCAGCCAGCCGGGCAGCCGTGTGGAAATCGTGCTCGAACGCGTGGAGGCCATGGCGCAACTGCGCGTGACCGACACGATCCCCGTCCCGGCGGCGGCGCAGGCAGCCATCCCGAGCGCGTCCCAACCCGGGCCACCCGAAGTGCCGGAGCCCGAAACTGCGCGCGTCGCCCTGGGCGGGCCCGCTGCGCCCACCCCCGAGCCCTTCGACATGCTGGACCCCGTCGAGCCGCTCGCGCCGCTGCGGCAGCCCGCCAGCCCGTTCGACACCGAACCCGGCGAAGCCACCGTCAAGACGGCCACCCCCACGCTCGACCCGCTGTGGATTCGCTCGGTGGTGGAACAGCACGGCGGGCGGTTTGCGGTGGTGCCGCTTTCGCATGGCGGTGGCACGACATACGTGATGGATTTCCCGATCCGCGCCGTTGCGCCGCTGCCTGCCCTGCCCGACGAAGCCGAAGTCATACCGGGGCTGGAGCGCCCGCCCGAGCCCGCACATGCGCCGCTGCCGTCGACCGACGCGCTGGCCGGCGTGCACGTGCTGATCGTCGACGACCAGGAAGACGCGCGCGAGATGCTGCAGCTGCTGCTGGAAGATTACGGCGCCACCGTCACCGCTTATGGCAGCGCAAGGCTGGCACTCTCCGCCCTGCGCGCGGCGCCGAGCAGTTCGTGGCCCGACGTGCTCGTCTCCGACATCGCCCTGGGCGACGACGAGGACGGCTACACCCTGCTGCGCGAGGTGCGCCTGCTCGAGACCCAGCGCGACATGCCGCTCGATGCACGGCTGCCTGCCGTCGCGCTGTCCGGCTATGCGCGGCCCGAAGACCGCACGCGCGCGCTGCTGGCCGGCTTCCAGCTTCACCTGGCCAAGCCGACGGAGCGCGGCGAACTGGTCACCGCCATCCTCAGTGTCGTCCGTGCGCGCCGCGCACCCGCGCGTGTGGCGCATGCCCCCATCTCATCCCATCGTACGCAGGAGTCTTCATGAGCATGCTGGCCGATTTTGATCCTTCCACCGCTTCCGGCACCCGGGCCGACGCCCCGGCCGGCGCCCAGCCGCAGACGTCTTACTTTGCCGGACCCGACGCGGCACGCCGCGCCGTGGAGATGGCGCTGCCGCTCATCACGCAGGCCATGACACGGCCGCAGGAAGTGGGCGACAGCGGCTTCCTGCACATCGTGGTGATGGACCCGGCACGCTCGCCCGCCGATTGCAGCTTCGACGAGGCTGTGCTGCACGAACACTCGGTGGGCGACCGCACCCGCTGGGATGCGGACTACGCTGCATACGCGCGGGCCAAGGCGCGCCTGGCGTGGCAGCACGGCATGAGCACGCACGCCCTGCAGGCGCTGCGCCCGCATGTGCTGCGCGCCGGTGACACCAACCTGTGGGGCAGCGCGGTGCTCGACGGCATCGTGGTGGGGGTGAGCGGCGCGTTGCCGTTCTATGACGAAGCGTTCGCGCATGTGGTGGCCGCGTGCCTGCGCGCCATCGCCAAGCAGGCTGCCGCGGCCTCGGCCGGCACACTGCGCCTCGCGTGAGCCCCGCCTGCACCTGGCAAGCGTGATGCCGTCGCCGCTGCGATTCTCCTTGTCGGCCGCGTAAGAATTACGAGCACCGCGCGCCGGCCCCACGCGTCAAACACCGCAGCGGTGCGTCGCGCCCGTGCCCCTGCGGCGCCGCGCGGCACGCTGCAAACGCTTGTCCGGACAAGCGAAAAGCGGTTCTCCTCCTCGCCGTTCGCTTCCGGCATCGATGCACGCACCAGCACAAGGTGGCGACCGTGGCACGCGGGCTGCTGAGGGCATCGCACGTGGCCTGGACCACCAGATCGCCCCCACATCGCCACGACATGAGGAGAACCGACATGCGTATCGCCATGGTCAGTGAACACGCTTCGCCACTCGCCGATCTGGGCGGCGTGGACTGCGGCGGACAGAACGTCTATGTGCGCCACGTGGCGCGGCAGCTGGCCCGGCTGGGCCACCAGGTCGACGTCTTCACACGGCGCGAACGGCCTTCGGAGCCCGAGATCGTGCCGTTCGACGCGGGATGCCGCGTCATCCACGTGCCGGCCGGCCCCGCCGCCGTCCTGCCCAAGGAAGCGCTGCTGCCGCACATGCACGCGTTTGGCCGCTACCTGCTGAATCAGTGCGCACGCGCCCACGCGGCCGGCAACGGTTATGACGTGATCCATGCCAACTTCTTCATGTCGGGGCTTGCGTCGCTGGCCGCCGCGGCGCGGCTGCGGCTGCCGCTCGTGATGACGTTCCACGCGCTGGGCCGCGTGCGCCGGCTGCACCAGGGCAGCGCGGACGGGTTCCCGGATGCGCGCTTCACGATCGAAGACACGCTCGTGCAGCGCGCCGAGCGCATCATCGCCGAGTGCCCGCAGGACCAGACCGACCTGGAAACGCTCTACCACGCACGGCCCGAGCGGATCGACGTGGTGCCGTGCGGCTTCGATGCGGCCGAGTTTGCGCCCATCGACCGCGCTCAGGCCCGGCACCAGCTCGGCGTGCCGGCCGACGCGTTCGTCGTCCTGCAGCTCGGGCGCATGGTGGCGCGCAAGGGCGTGGACAACGTCATCGAGGCCATCGGCAAGCTGCCGCCCGATGCGCGCAAGCGCGTGCGCCTGTACGTGGTGGGCGGCAACACCGTCACGCCCGACGTGGCCGCCACGCCGGAACTCGGCCGGCTGCAGGCCGTGGCCGCCGCAGCCGGCGTGACCGAGCAGACGGTATTCGTCGGCAAGCGCGGCCGTGCCGACCTGCGCGCGTGGTACAGCGCCTGCGATGTCTTCGTGAGCACGCCGTGGTACGAGCCGTTCGGCATCACGCCGGTGGAAGCCATGGCGTGCGGCCGCGCGGTGATCGGCGCCGACGTGGGCGGCATCCGTTCGACGGTGCGCCATGGCCGAACTGGCTTCCTCGTCCCGCCTAAAGACCCGCAGGCACTGGCCGCGCGGCTGCTGCAACTGATGGAACAGCCCGAGCTGTGCCGTGAGTTCGGCCAGGCCGGCCTGGTGCGCGCCCGCATGCTCTACACGTGGCTCGGGGTGGCCGGGCAACTGGAGAAGGCCTACCTGAAGGCCATCGACATGCGCGCCCGCGCCAACGCCCGGATGAACGGCACGCCTTCGGTCGCCAATGCCTCGGCGCTGGCGGGGCTTGCCGCCTGAACCGCCTTCCTCGCACTTCGCAATTCCTCGCACTTCGCAACACGCTCCCATGACCCAGACCGACTTGAATACCAACGCCAATACACCGCCCACGCTGCGCAACCACGTCATCGTCGTCACCGGCGCCGGACGCGGGCTGGGCGCCGCCATCAGCCGCGTGCTGTCTGCCGACGGCGCCACCGTAGTGGCCACCGACCTGGACGCCGCCAATGCCGAGCGCACCGCCACCGAGCTCATCGCCGAGGGCGGCCAGTCGCACGCCATTGCCCTGGATGTGGGCGACGAAGCGGCCGTGCGCGGCGCACTGGATGACGTGGTCGATCGCTTCGGGCGTATCGACGCGGTCATCAACAACGCGGCCATCGACATCACGCTGCCCATCGATGAACTGAACGTCGAAGACTGGGACCGCGTGGTGCGCACCAACCTGCGCGGCCCCTTCCTGCTCGCCAAGCACGCCAGCGCGCTGATGCGCAAGCGCGCCGGCGGGGCCATCGTCAACATTGCGTCCACCGCCTCGCGCCGCGCGTGGCCCAATGCGTCGGTCTATCACGCCACCAAGTGGGGGCTGCTCGGGCTGTCGCACGCTCTGCACGCCGAACTGCGCCCGCACGGTATCAAGGTGTCGGCCGTGATTGCCGGCGGCATGCGCACGCCGTTCCTGCTGGACCGCTTTCCCGACATCGACGTCAACAACCTGCAGGACCCGGCCAACGTGGCGGCGGCCGTGCGCTTCGTGCTGCTGCAGCCGGCTGAAACGGTGATCCCGGAAGTGATGGTGCTGCCGATGCGGGAGACGTCATGGCCGTGATGCTGGCGCCAGCGCGGCGGACGTTGCCTGCATCGGGTGCGGCGGTCTTCCTGGACAAGGACGGCACGCTGCTGCAGGACGTGCCCTACAACGTCGACCCCGCCCGCATTGCGCTGGCACCGGGCGCAGGCGACGGGCTGCGCATGCTGGCCCGCACCGGCCTGCCGCTGATCGTGGTCAGCAACCAGCCCGGCGTCGCGCTGGGCTACTTCCAGATCGAAGCGCTGGAGGCCGTGGCGCAACGCCTGGCCGAGCTGTTTGCGCAGCACGGCGCCACGCTTGGCGGCTTCTACTTCTGCCCGCACGCGCCGCTGCCCGATGGCAGCGCCGGCTGCGCATGCCGCAAGCCGCACGACGGGCTGCTGCGGCAGGCTGCCGATTCGCACGGCGTGACGCTCGAACACTCGTGGATGATCGGCGACATCCTCAACGACGTAGAGGCCGGCCGCCGCGCGGGCTGCCGCACCATCCTCATCGCCAACGGCAACGAAACGCACTGGCTGCCCGGGCCGATGCGCGTGCCCGACTACATCGTCGGGCGCTTCGACGAGGCCGCCGCCATTGTCATCGCCCAGCACGCGCGCCACGCGGAGGCCGTTGCATGAACGTGGCCGGCATCCCCGAGCGCCGCGCCGTGTGGGCCAACGCCGCCCGCATCCTGTGCGTGCGCCCCGACAACCTCGGCGACGTGGTGATGACCACGCCGGCCTTTCACGCGCTCAAGACAAGCGGCCCGGCCGACCGGCACCTCACGCTGCTGACCTCGCGCGCCGGGGCCATCGCCCAGCCGCACCTGAGCGACATCGACGACGTGATCGCCTGCGACGTGCCGTGGGCCAAGCATGCCAACGCCGCCGATGCCGAGCAGACGACCTCGCTCATCCGCACGCTGCGCGACGGTGCGTTCGACGCGGCCGTCATCTTTACGGTCCACACGCAGAACCCGCTGCCGGCCGCGATGCTGTGCTTCCTGGCGGGCATTCCGCTGCGCCTGGCGCACTGCCGCGAGAACCCGTATGCCCTGCTGACCGACTGGATTGCCGACGCCGATGCGCGCATCGCCGCCACGGCCCCCGGCGACGTGCGCCATGAAGTGCGCCGGCAGCTGGACCTCGTGGCGCAGGTCGTCGATACGCACGCGCACCTGCCGCAGCGCCTGCGCTTTACCGTGCGTGCGGCCGACCGCGATGCGGTGCGCGCCAAGCTTGCCGCCCATGGCATCGGCCCGCGGTCGCCGTGGATCGTGCTGCATCCCGGGGCGACCGCGGCATCGCGGCGGTATCCGCCCGAACGCTTTGCCCGCATCGCCAATGTGCTGGCGCAGCGCTACGACTGCCCGGTGCTCGTGACCGGCGCGCCGGGCGAGGCCGAGCTCGTGGCGCAGGTATGCGCACCGGGCCAGGCCGCTGGGCGGCGCGTGATCAACCTGGCCGGTGCGCTGGTGCTCGGCGAGCTGGCGGCGCTCATCGAAGGCGCGGCGCTGCTGGTGTCCAACAACAGCGGGCCGGTGCACCTGGCCGCCGCCACGCAGACGCCGGTGGTCGACCTCTACGCCCTCACCAACCCGCAGCACACGCCGTGGGCCGTGCCGCACGCGGTGCTCTCGCACGACGTGCCGTGCCGCTACTGCTACCGCAGCGTCTGCCCGCTCGGCCATCAGGCGTGCCTGACCGGCGTGACGGAAGACGAAGTCATCGCGGCAACGCACGCGCTGTGGCAGCCGACGCGCGTGGCGCAGGCCTTGTGGTCCGCACTTGCCTCACCGGGCTTGGCCGCACCCACACCGGTTGCCTGAGCCCTTTACCTTGTCCCACCACCGATTGCCGGAGCCCTGCATGGAAGCCAAACCGCTCTATACCCTCGGCATCAACGCGGCGTATCACGACTCGTCGGCCACGCTCGTGCGTGACGGCGTGGTGATCGCCGCGGCCGAAGACGAACGCTTCACGCACGTCAAGCACGCCAAGCGGCCGGTGCCGTTTTCCACCTGGCAGCTGCCGTATCACGCCATCGACTATTGCCTGGCCGAAGCCGGCATCGATCTGGCCCGTGTCGACCACGTCGCCTACTCGCTGGACCCGGCACTGCTGGCCGATCTGCAGGGGCAGACGCACATCGCCCTGCCGCTGCAGCCGTCGGCACAGACCGACCTGGCGCCCGGGACCGCGCCGTGGGACGCGCTGTTCCTGTCGTACGTGGTGAACGCGCCGCGCCAGCTGGCAGGCGGAGCACCGCACCACCTGCGCGCACGCTTCGCCAATGTCAGGCATGACGGGCCGTTCCGCTGGTCGTATGTCGAGCACCATCTCGCGCACGAGGCAAGCGCCTTCCTGGCCGCGCCGTTTGACGACTGCGCGGTGCTCACCATGGACGGCCGCGGCGAGCGCGCCACCACGTCGTACGGCCTGTTCCGCAACGGCGAGTACACGCGCCTGCAGCAGGTGGACCTGCCGCACTCGCTCGGTCTGCTCTATGAAGAGGTGACGGACTACCTCGGCTTCCTGCGCTCGTCCGACGAATACAAGGTGATGGCGCTGGCCTCGTACGGGCAGCCGCGCTACGTCGATGCCTTCCGCGAGATGGTGACGATCAGCGGCGACGGCCGCTACACCGTCGCGCCGCTGCGGCTGGAAGCGCGCTTCGGCCCGCCGCGCCAGCGTGGCGGCCCGATGGAGGCACGGCACTTCGACATCGCACGCTCGCTGCAGCAGGTGCTGGAAGAAACCGTGCTGACGATGACCCAGTGGCTGCATCAGGCCACCGGCGCGCGCAACCTCGCCATGGCGGGCGGCGTGGCGCTCAACTGCGTGATGAATGCGCGTGTGCGTGACCGCGGCCCGTTCGAGCAGGTATGGGTGCAACCCGCCGCCGGCGACGCGGGCACGTCGCTGGGTGCGGCGCTCTGGACCGACTACCAGGCGCGCGGCAACAAGCGGCGGCTCTGGAAGATGGACCACGCCTACCTCGGCCCCGCCTACAGCGACGAGGAGATCGAACAGTTCCTCACGTGGTCCAAGCTGCCGTTCGAGCGCCTGGACAACATCGCGGAACAGACCGCGGAGCTGCTCGCGCAGGGCCAGGTGATCGGCTGGTTCCAGGGCCGCATGGAGTTCGGCCCGCGTGCGCTGGGGGCGCGCTCCATCCTCGCCTCGCCCATCCCGCCCGACATGCAGGCACGCCTGAACGAGATCAAGGACCGTGAAGACTTCCGCCCTGTCGCCCCCGTGGTGATGGAAGAGCGCGCTGCCGACTGGTTTGTCGGTGCCCAGCAGCCCGCGCCCTTCATGCTGTTCGTCTTTGACGTGCGCGAAGACCGCGCCGCCCAGATCCCGGCCGTGCGCCACGTCGATGGCACCGCGCGCGTGCAGACGGTGAACCGCCGGCAGCATCCGCTGTATTACGACCTGCTCGCCGCCTTCGAAAAGCGCACCGGCGTGCCGATCCTCGTCAACACGTCGTTCAACACGCGCGGCGAGCCGATGGTCTGCAGCCCGCGCGATGCGGTGGAATCGTTCTGGACGTCGCCGCTCGATGCGCTGGTGATCGGCCCGTTCCTGCTGCGCAAGACACCGCGCGCAGGCGGCGCAGAGCAGGACGGCGCGGCCCGCGCCACTACCGGCGTGCGGCGCGTGCCCGGCCTGGCGGGGGTCGCATGAACCAGCCGTTGCCGTTTGATGTGTCGCAGGTGCCCTTGCGGCGGCGTGCGCCCGCCGTGTTGTCGGTCGTCATTGCGACATGGCGGCGACCGCAGATGCTGCAGCGCTGCCTCGATGGCCTGCTGGCCCAGACCTTTGATGCGCACCAGCTGGAGCTCGTGGTTGCCGACGACGGGCCGGACGACGAAACGCGCGCGGTCGTCGAGGCCTTTGCCGCCGCCGCGCCGGCCTGGCGCGTGCGCTACGTGCCCGTGCGCGAAACGCAGGGCCCCGCCGCAGCCCGCAATCGCGGCTGGCAGGCCGCCAGCGGCGACATCATCGCCTTCACCGACGACGACACCATCCCGGCGCCCACGTGGCTGGCCGAAGGCTGGCGCGTCATGACGGCGGCCGACGGCGGCACCGCGCCCGATGCCGCCACGGGCGCCATCCGCATGCCGCTGCCCGCGCAGCCGACCGATTACGAACGCGACGCCAGCGGCCTCACGCGCGCCGAGTTCGTCACCGCCAACTGCTTCGTGCGGCGCGCGATGCTCGAGCGCATCGGTGGCTTTGACGAACGCTTCCGGCTGGCCTGGCGCGAAGACTCCGACCTGCAGTTCCGCATCCTCGATGCGGGCGGGCACATCGCACAGGCGCCGAACGCGCTGATGCACCACCCGGTGCGGCCGGCGCCGTGGGGCGTGAGCGTGTCGCAGCAGCGCAAGGTGTTCTACGACGCGCTGCTCTACAAGAAGCATCCGCAGCGCTACCGCACGCGCATCCGGCCCGTGCCGCCGTGGCACTACTACGGCATGGGCGCCGCGGTGGTGGTGGCCGTTGCGGCGCTCGCGCTGGGACGGCCGTGGGTGGCGGCGGGGGCTGCGCTGCTCTGGCTGGCGCTCACGCTGCGCTTTGCAGCCATGCGCCTGCGGGGCACCACGCATTCGCCGCGGCACGTGCTGGAAATGCTGTGGACATCGATCGCCATCCCGCCGCTCGCGCTGTACTGGCGCCTGCGCGGTGCGTGGCACTTTCGGGTGTGGTTCCTATGACGCCGCCTGTCGAACTCCTGCGCGGCGCACGCCGCATCGCCGTGTTCCGGGCCTTGCAGCTTGGCGACATGCTGTGCGCGGTGCCCGCGCTGCGCGCGTTGCGGGCCGCTGCGCCGCACGCGCACATCACGCTCGTCGGCCTGCCGTGGGCGCGGCAGTTCCAGCAGCGATATGCCGATCTGCTGGACGACTTCGTGCCCTTCCCCGGCGGCAACGCGTTTCCTGAAGCCGGCCCCGCCGACACCGATGCCACGCAGGCGTTCTACGCCGACATGCAGGCGCGCCGGCTGGACGTGGCCATCCAGCTGCACGGCAGCGGCCCGCAATCGACGGAAGTCGTCCGGCGCTTCGGCGCACGGCAGGTCTTCGGCTTTCAGCCCGATGCGGCGACCGCGCGCCAGGCCGATCCGGCACTGCTGCCGTGGCCGACGCAGTTGCCCGAGGCCGAGCGCCTGCTGGCGTTGCTGACCTACCTGGGGGCTCCTGCGGTACCGGCCATCCCGGACTTTCCCCTGCGGCGCGAGGACTACGCCGAGGCGCTTGCGCTGCTGCGCCATCGCGCGCTCGACCGCGACCGCCTCGTCTGCCTGCATGCCGGCGCCCGCATGCCGTCACGCCGCTGGTGGCCCGAGCGCTTTGCCGCGGTGGCAGACACCTTGATCGTCAGCGGGTTTCACGTGGTGATGACCGGCGCGCCGTCCGAAGCCGAGCTGGTGGACGCCGTGCGCAGCCGCATGCGCCAGCGCGCGGCATCGGTCGTGGGGCAGACGTCGCTGGGCGGCTTGGCGGCGTTGCTGCGGCTGGCCCGGCTGCTCATCTGCAACGATACGGGCGTCTCGCACGTGGCGGCGGCCGTGCGCGCGCCGAGCATCGTGGTCGCGTGCGGCAGCGATGTGGCGCGCTGGGCCCCGGCAGACCGCATCCTGCATCGCGTGCTGGCGGCCGCGCCGCCGTGCCGGCCGTGCATGCACTGGACGTGCCCGACCCAGCATGAATGCGCGCGCGATGTGAGCGTGCGGCAGGTGCTCGACGCCGCCTATGGCGCGCTGTTCGACCCCGAGCTGGAACTGCGCACGTCGCCGCCGGCACCCACACGCGCCGCGTCGGCACCCATCCCGCCCTCCGCATCCAAGACATTCGGGAGCACCACGCCATGAAGCGGTCCACCGCACGACGCCTGCGCATTCTGACGTGGCATGTGCACGGCAACTACCTGTATTACCTCTCGCAGGTGCCGCACGATTTCTACCTCGTCACGCGTCCGCCTGACGCATCGGGCTGCGTGCCGCCCGGTTATGCCGGCAAGGTGGGCGCGCTGCCGTGGGGCGACAACGTTCATGAGGTGCCGTTCGATGCCGTGGCGGGCGAGCGGTTCGATGCCGTGCTGTTCCAGTCGCGGGTGCACTGGGAGCAGGACCGCCTCACGGTGCTGAGCCCCGCGCAGCGCGCCCTGCCGACGATCTATCTCGAACACGATCCGCCGCAGGAGCACCCCACCAACACGCGCCACTGGGTGCAGGATCCGAACGTGCTGCTGGTGCACGTGACGCCGTTCAACGCGCTGATGTGGGACAGCGGCATCACGCCCACGCGGGTGATCGAGCACGGCGTGCACCTGCCCGTGCCGGCGCGCTACAGCGGCGACCTGGCGCGCGGCATCGTGGTCGTCAACCACCTGGCCAGGCGCGGGCGCCGGCTCGGCGCCGACGTGTTCGACACGCTGCGCCGCCAGGTGCCGCTCGACCTGGTGGGCATGGGCGCCGAAGACGCCGGCGGCATCGGCGAGGTCGGCAACCTGCATCTGCCCGCGTTCTGCGCGCGCTACCGCTTCTTCTTCAACCCAATCCGCTACACCAGCCTGGGGCTGGCCGTGGTGGAAGCCATGACCATCGGCATGCCCATCGTGGGCCTGGCCACCACCGAGATGAGCACCGTCATCGACAGCGGCCACAACGGCTATGTCGACACGCGCCTCGATGCGCTGGCCGACGCCATGCACACGCTGCTGCACGATCCGGCTCTCGCCCGCCGCTGGGGCGACGCCGCACGCGACACCGCACGCCAGCGCTTCGGCATCGACCGCTTCGTGGCGGACTGGCTCGATGCGTTCGATGCGGTCATGGCGAATCGCCAGGAGGCAGCATGAGACACCACGGTGACCCGCACCATCCCGGCCATCCCGAGCCCCATCACCACTGGCGCGACCAGCGTCGCGTGCTGGTGACCGGCGGCGCGGGGTTCCTCGGCTCGCACCTGTGCGACCGCCTGCTGCGCGATGGGCATGACGTGCTGTGCGTCGACAACTTCTATACCGGCACCAAACGCAACATCGCGCACCTGCTCGGTCACCCGCGCTTCGAGGTGCTGCGCCACGATGTCACTTTCCCGCTCTACGTGGAAGTGGATGACATCTACAACCTCGCCTGCCCGGCCTCGCCCGTCCATTATCAGCACGACCCGGTGCAGACGACCAAGACCAGCGTGCACGGCGCCATCAACATGCTCGGGCTGGCCAAGCGGGTCGGCGCGCGCATCCTGCAGGCATCGACGAGCGAGGTGTATGGCGACCCGCGCGAACACCCGCAGACCGAGGCGTACTGGGGCAACGTCAACCCGATCGGCGTGCGCTCGTGCTACGACGAGGGCAAACGCTGCGCAGAGACGCTGTTCATGGACTACCGCCGCCAGCACGGCCTGGACGTGAAGGTGGCGCGCATCTTCAACACCTACGGCCCGCGCATGCACCCGAACGACGGGCGCGTCGTGTCCAACTTCATCATGCAGGCGCTCGCCGGCGAGCCCATCACGCTCTATGGCGACGGCCGCCAGACGCGCGCTTTCTGTTACGTCGATGACCTGATCGACGCCCTCGTCCGCCTCATGAACACGCCGCCCGACTTTGCCGGGCCGGTCAACCTCGGCAATCCGGTCGAGATGAGCATGCTGGAGATTGCGCGGCACATCGTGGCGTGCACGCGCTCGAATTCGGAACTCGTCTTCCGCCCGCTGCCGCAGGACGACCCCACGCAACGGTGCCCAGACATCACGCTCGCGCGTGAGAAGCTCGGCTGGGAGCCGTCTACCGCGCTGGAAGTGGGGCTCGCGCGCACGGTCGAATACTTCCGCCAGCAGTTCTTCCTGGCGCCGGCCCCCGTGCTTGCCTGAGACCTCGCGCGGGTCAGCCGATCGACAAGGTCGGGATGGCCTGGCGGCGCTGGCGGTCGGCGTCCATCTGCCGCCACAGCGCGGCCGTCGCGGGCTGCACGGTGTGCCGGCGCAGCAGCGCGCGCGGCAGGCGCACGAGCGCCGCTGGCAGCGCCTCGCCCAGCACACCCTGTTCGGCCATCGCACGCAGCGCCCGGCCGGTGACGCGCCAGGCGAGATCCTGCGGCAGCCGCAGCCATGCGGCCAGCAACTCGTTGCGCGTGAGCAGCGCGCGCCGCTGCATCACGTCGCGCACCGGCGAGGGGTTGTGGTGCGTGACCACCTCGCGGCAATAGACGATGCGCCAGCCGGCATCCACCAGGTCCAGCGCCAGCACGCTTTCCTCCCCGCCGATGAAGAGGTCGTGCCGGTACCCCCCTGCCTCGGTAAAGGCACGCGCGCGCACCACGCAGGCGCCTGCCATGAAGCCGAGCAGCGCCGGGCCCGGCAGGCCTTCGGAGGGCAGCGTGCTGGCCGCCATCGGCTCGCACGCCGGATCGTCCCGCCGCGTGGGGCCCACCACGACGTGCGCCGCCACCACCGCCACCGAGGGATACCGCTGCAGGACGTCCACGGCACGCGCGATGGAGCCCGGCAGCCACACCGTGTCGTCATCGCAGAACGCCACGTACGGTGTGTCGACCGACGCGACACCGAGGTTGCGGCCGGCGGCGCCATAGTTGCGCGGCGCGCGCACGAGCGTCACACCCGGAAAGCGGGCCGCGATCTGGTCGGCCGTGCCGTCGGTGGAGCCGTTGTCGACCACGACGATGGGCCACGGCTCGGCCAGGGCCGTGAGCTTGCCGAGCGTTTCCAGCACGGTGGCCGCACGGTTGTACGTGAGCACGACGATGGAGCACGGCACAGGCGCCGTGCGGGCGTCATCCAGTGGTTGCATGATCGGAATCTCCTTGTTCCAGCAGCCAGAAGCGCTCCGGCTGGTAGACGTCTTCGATACCGCCGGGGCCGAACGCGCGCAACTGGCTTGCATAGCAGGCGACGGCGCGCCGCTTCTGGCGGCCGTCCACGGCGCAGACCGGCGAGACCGGCGTGGTGACGATGCCGCGCTCGGCCAGGGCGACCAGGCGCGACTGCACGGCGCCGCGCCCGCGCCGGTACAGCGCGTCTTCGTAGCCGATCCACAACCGCTTCGGCAGCTTGGGCAGCATCAGCAGCGCCGCTTCGTGCACGAGGACGTGGTCGCTATGGAACAGCCCGAGCGGCACGAACACCGCCTCGGCGGAGTGACGCGCGACCAGCCGGTACAGTGCGCGCTCCAGCGCATCGAGGGCGGGCGTCTGCCCGTACTGGCTGTCGCAGAAGTCGAGGTGATGCACGGTGGCGCTCACCTGGGCGTGGGCCTGGGCATCCTCCTGCCGACGCACGGCGATGGCCTCGGTGGAATGGGCAAAGCCGGCCTGGGCGTCCCACTCCGTGGACATCGGGGTGTCGGGCGCGCCGCCGAACACCGTGGCGGTGTGGCTGCCATGGTGCGCGGCCAGGAGGTTGCCGCACGAGAAGATCGCGTCGTCAAAGTGCGGTGAGATCACCAGCACCGGCCCCAGACGCGCGACGCGATCGTGCAGTGCGCGGCTCATGCGCGGGACGCACCCGGTGCACGCGCGCCGTCGCCGGACTGCGGATCGAGCTTGACCTTGATCCACCCGGGCTGGCGCGTATCGAAAGCGCGGTAGGCGTCCAGCGCCGCGGCCATGGGCTCGCGCACCGACAGCACCGCCGCCGGGTCGATTGCGCCCGTGCGCACCAGCTCGACCAGCTTGGGCAGATAGCGGCGATGGTTGCAGTTGCCCATGCGCAGCGTGAGGTTCTTGTTCATCGCCATGCCGATCGGGAACGTCGTGTCGGTGGGCGGATACACGCCGATGATCGACAGCGTGCCCGCCTTGGCCAGCCCTTGCACGGCCCAGCGCAGCGCTTGCGACGGCGCATCGCCGGCCTGCCATGGCGCATTCTCGTTGGCGTCGGACACCGCGCCGGTGCCGCGCGCCTGCGGCGCGGTGGCCTTGCGTTCGGCGGCAAAGGCCTGCGTGGTCTTGTCGTCGGGCCGCGCCGGGCCGTGGTCGGCATGCTGAGCGTCCACGCCGACGGCGTCGATGGCGCAATCCACGCCGATGCCGCCGGTCAGCCGGCGCAGCGCCTGCACCGGGTCTTCACGCTCGAAGTCGATCACCTCGGCGCCCTGGGCGCGCGCCATGTCGAGCCGGTCCGGCACATGATCGATCGCGAAGATGCGCCCCGCCTGCATCAGCTTGGCCGAGGCGATCACGAACTGCCCCACCGGGCCCGCCCCGAACACGGCCACGGTGTGCCCCGGCTTGATGTTGGCCAGGTCGGCGCCGAAGTAGCCCGTGGGGAAGATGTCGGACAGCAGGATCGCCTGGTCGTCGCTCACCTCGTCGGGCAGCTTGACGAGGTTGACATGCGCGAAGGGCACGCGGGCCTTCTCGGCCTGCAGGCCGTCAAACCCGCCGGCGCCTTCGGGGCCACCGTAGAACGCCGTGCCGGCGAGGTGGCCGTGCGGATTGGCGACGTCACATTGCGCGGTGTAGCCCGCACGGCAGTACGCGCACGCCCCGCACGCAATGGTGGACGGAATCACCACACGGTCGCCCACCGACAGGTTGCGCACGTCCTCGCCGAGGGCCTCGACCACACCCACACCCTCGTGGCCAAGGATGCGCCCTTCCTTCACATCGGACATCGTGCCGCGCACGAAATGCAGGTCCGTCCCGCAGATGGCGCTAGCCGTCAGGCGCACGATGGCGTCGGTCGGCTCGCGCAGTGTCGGCTCGGGCACGTCTTCCAGACGGATGTCTCCGACGCCGTGAAATACGACAGCTTTCATGATGGACCCCTCGTTGGATGATTGGACGCTCATGACACGCAACTGCAGTGCCCGCGTCGCCTCGGGCGCAGCGAGGGTGCGAAGGCCGTCAGTCCCCCAGTACCGCCAGTGCAAGGAACAGCAGCGTGCTGGCGCACATGCAGATCGTGGCGACCCACGCCGTGCCGTGCAGCGCCGGGGAACTGCGAAACGGCCCCATCACGGTCTTGCGTCGCGACATGAGCTGCAGCATGACCATCACCGGGGTGGCGGCCAGCCCGTTGAGCACCGCGGCCCAATAGAGCAGCTTGAAGGGTTCCACCGGCAGGAACACCATGCCGGTGCCCATCAGCATCACCAGGGCCAGGAACAGATAGAACTTGGGCGCGCGGGCCGGCCGGTCTTCCAGGCTCCTGCGCCATCGGAACGCCTCTGCGGCGGCATATGCGGCGGAGCCCGCCAGCACCGGCACCGCAAGCAGGCCGGTGCCGACCACACCCAGTGCAAAGAGCATCTGCGCAAAGCGGCCCGCGACCGGCTTGAGCGCCTCGGCGGCCTGCGCGCAGGTTTCGATCTGCGTGACGCCGTGGGTGTGCAGCGCATAGGCGCCGGTGAGCATGATGCAGAACGCGATGAGCGCGGAGACCGCCATGCCGACCGTCGTATCGAGGCGGATGCGCGCCAGCTGAGCCTCGGCCTGCCACGGCGCCTTCTTCAACGGTTGCTCGCCGTCCGCCAGCCGCGTCTCCTCGACTTCCCCGGCGGCCTGCCAGACAAACAGGTACGGGCTGATGGTCGTGCCGAACACGGCAATCAGCGTCATCACGTAGTCCTTGGACCACCGCATCTTCGGCACCACCGTGTCGTGCAGCGCCTGCGCCCAGTCCACCTTGACCACGAACGCCGTTGCCACGTAAGCGAGCAGTGACAGCGCGACCCATTGCAGATAGCGCGCGTACCGGCGGTACGGCATCCATACCTGCAGCACGAGCGAGACAACGGCAAACCCGCACGCATACAAGGCAGTAGAGCCGCCCAGCAGCAGCCGGATGCTGTCGCCCATGGCTGCGATATCGGCGCCGACATTGATGACGTTGGCCAGCGTGACCAGCGCAACGAACGCATACGCAAGCCACGGCGAATGATGCCGGCGGATGTTCGCCACCACGCCGGAGCCCGACACCCGCCCGAGCCGCGCGCTGACGAGCTGGATCGCAATCATCAGCGGCAGCGTGAGCAGCAGCGTCCATAGCATGCTTGTCCCGGACTGCGCACCGGCCTGCGCATAGGTCGCAATGCCGCTCGGGTCGTCGTCAGCCGCCCCGGTAATGAAGCCGGGCCCCAGCCGGCGATACCACGGGGCGTCGTCCGCGTCCGGCACGATGGCGGTCAGCTGCGGTTGTCGGTGGGCGGCGCTTCGGGCGTCTGCCGGCCGGGGTCGTGGAGCTTGTCGCGCGTGACGCCGGGCGGTACTTCACCCTGGCGGATGCGCCGCGCTGTGTCGTGCACGCTCTCCGGTCTGGGCGCGGTGCTCCCCGGGCGGCCCAGCGCGGCGTCGGCGGGACGTTCGCCCGGCTTGCGGTGCGACTCGGCCTGTTCCCAATCGGCCTGGCGCTTCTCTGCGCCACGGTTTTCGGTCTGCTGCTTTTCTCGCATGGTGGCCTCCAGTGTCCAGTGGTGTGCGGGTTGTGCGGTCGTGCGGATCAACGGCGCTTGCGGATCAGGCTGACCTGGCCGTTGCGCTCCAGGATGGCGGCCTGCACGTCGTCGAGCGTGCGCGTGCCGAGCGTCTGGCGCACGGTCTCTTCGATGTCGCCAACGGTGAGCAGCGCCGCATCCATCTGGTCCTGCTGGAACCGGCCGTCGCGATAGACCTCCCGCTCGCGCCCCGCGATCATCCGGTCCAGCCCGGGCAGCCGCACGCACGCCCAGCCAAGCAGCCGATGCACCGCCACGAGGGCGAGCGACGCCGACAACGTCGCCACAAACGGCGACGCGCCCACGATCGCGCGGCTCAGCGTTGCACCCAGCAGCACGGCGACAACGAAATCGAACGGCGCACGCTGCCCGAAGGACCGCCGGCCCGACAGACGCACCAGCACCAGGCCGATGGCGAACACCACCACGGCACGCATGGCGGTCTGCAGCGGGTTGAGGTCCTTGCCCTCGCCAAACAGGAACAGCAGCGCGTCCATGGCACCTCCTGCCGTCGATGTGGATTGCTCTTCCACCGCCCAGCAAGCGGCGTGCCGGGCAGCACCCGCCACATGCGCCCGCCATGGCATGCGGTGTGCTGAAGATGGAGGACCGTTCCACCCACCGATCGAGAACCGCCATGCCTGACCAACCACAGCAGCAACCGCCACAGCATCAGGACCGCCAGCCCGGCACCGAAAGCGACATGACGCCGCGCCCGCGCGCAGAAATGGAACACTACGTCGGCAGCGGCAAGCTCACCGACAAGGTCGCCATCGTCACCGGCGGCGACAGCGGCATCGGCCGCGCGGTGGCCATCGGCTTTGCCAAGGAAGGCGCCGACGTGCTGATCGCGTACCTGGACGAACACGACGACGCCAACCAGACCTGCCGCCTCGTGCGTGCCACCGGCCGCCGCTGCGAAGCGATCGCCGGCGACCTCGGCGACGAAGCGCACGCCCGCGCCGTCGTCACGCAGGCGGTGGCCACGTTCGGCAAGATCGACATCGTGGTCAGCAACGCCGCCGAGCAGCACCCCCAGCAGAGCCTGGCCGACATCGACGCCGCGCAGCTCGAGCGCACGTTCCGCACCAACGTCTTTGCGATGTTTTACCTGCTGCGGGCCGCGCTGCCGCACCTGCACGAAGGCGCGCGCATCATCACCACCACGTCGGTCACCGCGTTCCGGGGCAGCGGGCACCTGGTCGACTACGCCGCCACCAAGGGCGCGATCCTGGCGTTCACGCGCTCGCTGGCCCAGCAACTCGCCGAGAAGGGCATCCTGGTAAACGCCGTGGCGCCGGGCCCGATCTGGACGCCGCTGATTCCGTCCACCTTCGATGCCGAGCATGTCGCCAAATTCGGCAGCAACGAACCGCTCGGCCGCGCCGGCCAGCCCGACGAGGTGGCGCCGTGCTACATCTTCCTGGCGTCGGCCGACGCCAGCTATATGACGGGCCAGACGCTGCATCCGAACGGGGGTGAGATCGTCAACGGCTGAGGGCTTCCTGCCCAAGCAGCGTTCAGCCCGTGCGCGCCGGTACGGGCTGGACTGCGGTGCGCTCAAGTTGCGGCGGCACAGGCCGTTATGCAATGTAATAAAGTCAGAACAAAGCGACATGCTGACCGAACGGCCCCGGCGATAGAATGACGGGTCGCCGCCGTTCGAGCGGTGTGCGCCCCTTAACGCCTCGCACCGCAGTTCTGAAACGCCTCCATGTGGATTGTCCAACTCGCGCTGCGAAGGCCGCTGACGTTCATCGTCCTCGCCCTGCTGATCCTGCTGGCGACGCCGTTTACGCTCATGCGTACGCCGACGGACATCTTTCCGGAAATCGACATTCCGGTCGCCAGCATTATCTGGAACTACAACGGGCTGCCTGCCAAGGAGATGGCCGACCGCATCGTGTCGGTCACGGAGCGCAGCCTGACGACCACCGTCAACGACATCGAGCACATCGAGTCGCAATCGTTGGGCGGCGTGTCGATCATCAAGGTCTTCTTCCAGCCCAACGCCAACATCCAGACCGCACTCGCGCAGATCGTGGCGAGCACGCAGGCGCAGGTGCGGCAGTTGCCGCCGGGCACCACGCCGCCGCTGGTGATCAAGTATTCGGCGTCGAGCATTCCGATCCTGCAACTGGGGCTGTCGAGCAACACGCTGTCGGAGCAGGAACTCAACGATGCGGCGGTGAACTTCCTGCGCCCGCGCCTGATCACGGTGCCGGGCATTGCCGTGCCGTTTCCGTATGGCGGCAAGAGCCGGCAGATCACGGTCGACCTCGACACGCAGAAGCTGCTGGCCCAGGGCCTGACGCCCGTGGATATCGTCAACGCCGTGGGCGCGCAGAACCTGATCCTGCCGGCCGGCACGCAAAAGATCGACGCCACCGAATACGGCGTCACGCTCAACGGCACGCCGGGCAGCATCGCCGCGCTCAATGCGATTCCGGTCAAGACGAGCAACGGCGCCACACTCTATCTGGGTGACGTGGCCAATGTGCGCGACGGCTTCTCGCCGCAGACAAATGTGGTGCGCCAGGACGGCCAGCGCGGCGTGCTGCTCTCCATCCTGAAGAACGGCGGCGCGTCGACGCTCGATATCGTCAACAACATCTACAAGCTCCTGCCGGCCGCGGCCGCCGTGTTGCCGCAAGACCTGAAGATCACGCCGCTGTTCGACCAGTCGCTGTTCGTGAAGGCGGCCATTGAAGGCGTGGTCCGCGAGGCGCTGATCGCCGCATGCCTGACGGCCGCGATGATCCTGCTGTTCCTGGGCAACTGGCGCAGCACGGCCATCATTGCGGTGTCGATTCCGCTGTCGATCCTGTCGTCCATCATCGTGCTGCACCTGATCGGCGAGACCATCAACCTGATGACGCTGGGCGGCCTGGCGCTGGCGGTCGGGATTCTCGTGGACGACGCCACTGTCACCATCGAGAACATCGAGCGCCACCTGCACGAAGGCAAGGAACCGATCACCGCGATCCTCGACGGCGCCGCCGAGATCGCCGTGCCGGCCTTCGTGTCGACCCTCTGCATCTGCATCGTCTTCGTGCCGATGTTCTTCCTCACGGGCGTGGCGCGCTACCTGTTCGTGCCGATGGCCGAAGCAGTGATCTTTGCGATGCTGGCTTCCTACGTGCTTTCGCGCACGCTGGTGCCGACACTCGTGATGATGCTCATGACCGGCCACACGCAAGACGCCCGGAAAGCCGGCGCAAAACCGAGCACGTTCGGCCGCATCTACCGGGCATTCAACACGCAGTTCGAGCACATGCGCGGCAACTACGCCGCCATCCTCGGCGGGCTGCTGGAATACCGCCGCGTGTTCGCACTGTCGTTCCTGGGCTTCTGCGTGGCGTCGTGCGCCCTGTACCTCGTGCTCGGGCGCGACTTCTTCCCCGATGTGGATGCCGGCCAGATCCGCCTGCACATGCGCGCGCCGTCGGGGCTGCGGATTGAAGAAACCGCACGGCTGGCCGATGAAGTGGAAACCGCCATCCGCGAGATCATTCCCAAGCAGGAGCTGTCGACCATCCTCGACAACCTGGGCGTGCCGAACTCGGGGATCAACCTGTCGTACAGCAACGCGGGCACCATCGGCACGCTCGACGGTGAAATCCTCATCGCCCTGCACGAGGGCGAACGCAAACCCAGCGCGGAATACATCCGCCGCCTGCGCGAAGAATTACCGAAGCGCTTTCCGGGCGTGGAATTCGCCTTCCAGCCTGCAGACATCGTCAGCCAGATCCTGAACTTTGGTTTGCCGTCGGCCATCGACGTGCAGTTCTCCGGCGCCGACGTGGCGACCAACCAGCAGCTTGCGGGCATCCTGGCCAACCGCATCAAGCAGATTCCTGGCGCGGTGGATACGCATGTGCACCAGCGTTTCGACCAACCCACGCTCGCCTTGAACATGGACCGCACGCGCATCCAGCAGGTCGGCCTGGAAGGGCGCGACGTGGCGCAGAACCTGCTCGTGTCGCTCAGCTCAAGCTTCCAGACCTCGCCCACGTTCTGGCTCAACCCGATCAACGGTGTGGTGTACCAGGTGGCCGTCACCAGCCCGCAGTACCGCGTCGATTCGCTCGACGCGCTGCTGCGCACGCCGGTGGCAAGCTCGCGCGGTGGCGCCGCACAGGCAGGCGGGCCGCAGTTGCTGGGCAACCTCGTGCAGGTGAGCCCCGCGGTGCAGCCGCAAGTGGTGTCGCACTACGACATCACGCCGGTGGTGGACGTCTATGCCGCCGTGCAGGGCCGCGACCTGGGCGCCGTCGCCAAGGAAGTGCAGAAGGCCGTCGACGACATCCGCCCGAAGCTGCCACGCGGCGCGCAGGTCACGGTGCGCGGTCAGGTCAACACGATGGAATCGTCGTTCCTTGGCCTGGGCGTCGGGCTCGTCATGGCCATCGTGCTGGTGTACCTGCTGATCGTGGTGAACTTCCAGTCGTGGATCGACCCGCTCATCATCGTGACCGCCCTGCCCGCCGCGCTGGCCGGCATTGCGTGGATGCTGTTCCTGACGGGAACGACGCTGTCGGTGCCGTCGCTCACGGGGGCGATCATGACGATGGGCGTGGCGACCGCCAACTCGATTCTGTTGATCTCGTTCGCGCGCGAGCGATTGGCCGAAGGCATTGCGCCGGTGCAGGCCGCGCTCGAAGCCGGCGCCACCCGCCTGCGTCCGGTGCTGATGACGGCGCTGGCGATGATCATCGGCATGGTGCCCATGGCGTTGGGCCTCGGCGAGGGCGCAGAGCAGAACGCACCGCTGGGGCGCGCGGTGATCGGCGGTCTGCTGTTCGCGACCGTCTCGACCCTTTTCTTTGTTCCGGTGGTGTTTGCCAGCGTGCACAACAGATTGCAGCGGCGCGCCGCCCGGCGTAGTGACGATTTGCGGGGAAGCGAAGGACATGTCTGAGCAAACATCCAGTGCCCATCCTGGGGCGCATTCCGGGCATCCCGCGGACGGCCCGCCGCACCACGTCGTCACCGTCGACCCGATCGAACAGGTGGACCGCGCGCCGGCCATGCGCCGTGCACGCTGGGTCGTGATCGTCGTGGTGGTTCTGCTGGCGCTGGGCGCTGGGCGCACGCTGGTCAGCCGCTACTACAACGCGCATGCGCTGGAGCGTCAGGTGAGCGCGCAGACCAGCCGCTACGTCACCACCACTGCACCCAAACCGGCCAACGCCAGCCGCGAGCTGACGCTGCCGGGCACGCTGCAGGGCTACGTTGAATCGCCGATCTATGCCCGCACCAGCGGGTACGTGCTGCGCTGGTTCAAGGACATCGGCGCCCACGTGGACAAGGGCGAAGTGCTGGCGCTGCTCGACACGCCCGAAGTCGACCAGGAACTGAACCAGGCACAAGCCACACGCAACCAGGCCGCCGCACGCAAGGCGCTGGCGCAGACGTCGCTCACGCGCTGGCAGAACCTGCGCCAGAAAGACGCCGTCTCGCAACAGGAACTGGACGAGCGCACCAGCGCCGCCAACCAGGCCCAGGCCGACCTGGCCGCCGCCGAAGCCAACGTGCGCCGCCTGCAGGAGCTGCAAGGCTTCCGCCGCGTGGTGGCACCGTTTGCGGGTGTGGTGACCAAGCGCAACGTCGATGTCGGCACGCTGGTCAATGCCGGCAACGCGGGCGCCAACCGCGAGCTGTTCACGCTGGCGCAGACCGATCCGCTGCGCATCTACCTGTATGTGCCGCAGGCGTATTCGCAGCAGGTGAAGGTTGGGCAGGACGTGGCCGTCACGCTGTCGGAGCTGCCCGGCCAGACCTTCCACGGCACCATCGCTCGCGCCTCGGGCGCCATCGACGCCACGACCCGCACCATGCAGGTGGAAGTGCAGCTGCCCAACAAGGACGGCCGCCTGCTGCCGGGTGCGTACGTGCAGGTCGCCATCAAGGGCAAATCGTCCGGCGATAGTGCGAGCGCGAGCGCCAGCGCGCAGGGCACCTACCTCGTGCCGACGAACACGCTGCTCTTCCGCAAGGAAGGCCCGCGCATCGCCATCGCAGAAAACGGCCGCGTCGACCTGCGCCCCGTCACCATCGGGCGCGACTACGGCCGCACGGTGGAAATCGTCTCGGGCCTGAAGGCGACGGACGCGCTGATCCTGAACCCGGCCGATTCGATCGAGCAAGGCGAGGCGGTGACCATCGTCACGCCCGCACCGGCTTCGGCACCGGCGGCATCGGCGCCGCGCGCATCATGATGGGTCGACCGCGGTTGCGCTCTGCCGCGCTGGCGGCTTCGCTGATCGTCTCGCTGGCCGGCTGTTCGCTGGCACCGACGTACGAGCGCCCCGCCATGGACGTGCCGGCGCACTGGCAGACCGAAGCACCGTGGCGCGCCGCGCAGCCCGCCGATGCAGCGCCCAAGGGACCGTGGTGGCAGCGCTTCAACGATCCACAGCTCGACAGGCTGATCACAAAGGCGCTTCAGGAAAACCAATCGCTCAAGGTTGCGCTGTCGAACCTGGAGCAGGCACAGGCGCAGACGCGCGTGGCACGCGCCAGCCTGCTGCCGACCATCACGGCCACCAACAACGACACGCGCACGCGCACCTCGTCGGAGCGGCCGCTTTCGTCGTACACCAGCCCCACCATGTCGACCGTGCAAAGCGATTTCGTGGTGCGCGCCGACGTAAGTTACGAAGCGGATCTGTTCGGCCGCGTGCGCAACACCGTCGCCAACGCGGCGGCGAGCGAAGCGCAGGCCGGCGCCAATGCCGAGAACTTCCGCCTGCTGCTGGCCGCGCAGGTCGCCACCACCTGGTACAACCTGCGCGAGACCGATGCGGAAATCGCCGTGGTGCAGGAAGGGCTGGCGCTGCAGCGCAAGGCACTCGATTTCGTCACCTCACGGCATCAGGACGGCGTGGCATCGGGGCTCGATCTGGCGCAGCAACAGGCGCTTGTCGACAGCACCGCCACGCAGGCCGAACTGCTGACCAAGCAACGCGCGCAGTACGAGCACGCGCTGGCCACATTGGTCGGCACACCGGCGCCTGCTTTCCATCTCGACCCGAACCCGCTCAAGGGCACGGCGCCACAGATTCCGGTGGCGCTGCCGTCCGACGTCATCGAACGCCGCCCCGACGTGGCGGCCGCTGAACGCGGGGCCGCCGCTGCCAACGCGCAAGTCGGCGTGGCGCGCGCAGCGTTCTTCCCGAGCGTGATGCTCAGCGGCGGCGCCGGTTGGGAAAGCCGCGATCTGGCGCTGCTGTTTTCTGCGCCGACGCTGCTGTGGTCGTTCGGCACGCAGATCGCCCAGACCGTGTTTGACGCCGGTCGCACGCGGGCGCGCGTGGACATTGCCAACGCCGCCTACCAAGGTGCGATCGCGAACTACCGCCAGACGGTGCTGGGCGCGCTGCAGGAAGTCGAAGATGGTCTGGCCGGACTGCAATCGCTGGACCGTGCCGCAAGCCAGGCGCGCCACGCCGTGGAAAGCGCCCGCAAGGTCTACGACATTGCCAGCGCGCGCTATGAGGGCGGCCTGGCAACGTCGTTGGACGTGATCACCGCGCAGCAGTCGCTGTTGAACAACCAGCGCACGGCGGTGCAGATTCTCGGCCAGCAGATGACGACGAGCGTGTTTCTCGTCAAGGCGGTGGGCGGCGATTGGAACCACGTGATGGCCCCACCAACGCCCACGTCCACGCCAACGGCCAACCGTTAAGCCTCAGGCGCGCAGGAAGCGCGCGCCCACAAACAGCCCGGCCAGCCAGCTCAACGTCAGCGCCACGGCAACGAGCAACTCAAGCAGCGCGGTCGCCTCGCCCGGCACGCTCATCGCCAGCGCAATCACTGCGGCCATCAACGCAGCCGCTGCGAACAGGCTGACCAGCAGCGCGCCCAAACCCGATGCGAGTGTGCGTACGAGCGGCGGATGCACATGCGCCGGAGGACACAGCACAGCCATGCGCGCCCGCACATACGCCGTCGTGCGCGCCGCATCGGTGGCCTCCGCGTGATGGCGCATCACGTGCATCCAGGTTTGCGTGTCGAGCACGCCGGAACTGAGTTCCTGCGTCACGCGGCGCAGCGCAGCGCGTTCGCGCGCATGGTCGGTGGCGTCAGACGGCGTTTCGTTCGGGTTCAGCCTGTCGAACACGGCAGGCGCGGCGGCCGGATCGCTGGCGCGCACCTCGTGCCGATACCTCACGCGCACGCGGCGGGAGCGGGCGAGATACGCGAGCGTCCCGATCGGCACCAACACCTCCGCCGCCAGCAACAGCGCAAGCGGCCATCCCGCCGACGTCGCACCGGATGCCTGCGCGGCCCACGCCTTGAGCCCACCGCTCATGCCCAGCGTGGCGGCCAACTGCAGCAGGCAATATCCCAGCCAGACCCACGGAAACCAGCGCACACGCAAGAACGCCACCACCACCAGCCCCAACGGAAACGCCAGCACCGCCAGCGCCGGCAGCGACCGCGCCGCGCCATCGCCCGTCTCGCCCGACATCAGGACCATGGCCATCGCCAGCACCGCCACCAGCGCGGGCAGCGTGTTCAGCCACAGCAGCGTCACCAGCCAGCCGCGAACGCCATACAGCCGATGCGCCCGCGCACGCGCCGCCGATATCGCAATCCAACTTCCTTGCATGAAGCTCCTCATCCGGGTCCGCCATGCGGCGCGCCGGGGCGCGGCATGGATTTCTGAATTTCGGCGATTGTGTCATTGGGGCAAAGCGGGCGCCCCCCTCTAGAGTGGGGGCGGCAGCACATTGTCGCCAATGACTGGGCCGATCCAATGCCGGCAAGGGGTTGCGGGTGATTAGTTGTTCTTAAATCAGATGTTGAAATCACTGAGTGTTGTATCGGCGCCTTATGTGGGCGCATTCGCCGGCAAGCGCCAGCATGTCCGCCGCGCATACCGGTCGGAACCATTTGCATGCGATGTGTGCGACGAGGCTCCTTACACTCGCTGCAACCTCACAGGAAGCCGATATGCGCCCACACCGTCTGCCGCAGTGAGGAGCGCTACCATCGACGCTTCTTTCGCTTTTTTTTGTTCACACCCGAATCGACATGACCGACATCCAACGCCTCCACACCAACGCCCGCATGAGCCAGATCGTGATCGCCAACGGCATCGTGCATCTGGCCGGCCAAGTGCCTGACAGCGACTTCAAGTCGATCACCGAGCAGACCGAGAACATCCTCGCGCGCATCGACGCGTTGCTGGCTGAAGCGGGTGTCGACAAGACGCGTCTGATCTCCGCCAACATCTGGCTGACCGACGCCAAGCACTTCGCCGAGCTGAACGCCGCGTGGGAAGCGTGGGTGCCGGCCGGCCACGCGCCGACGCGCGCCTGCGTGCAGTCGGGCCTGATGCGCCCGGGCATCGATGTGGAGATCGCCGTCACGGCGCTGGCCAAGGGTTAAGGAGCCAACCGCCATGCGGTTTGACACCCTTGTGCTGGGCGCCGGCATTGTCGGCGTATCGGTGGCGGTGCATCTGCAGAAACGCGGGCACGCCGTCGCGCTGGTCGACCGCCGTGCGCCGGGCTTTGAGACGTCGTTCGGCAATGCCGGGCTGATCCAGCGCGAGGGGGTGTATCCGTATGCGTTTCCGCGCGACCTGTCGACGTTGTTGCGTTATGCGGGCAACACGTCGGCGGACGTGCATTACCACCCGGGCGACCTTCCCCGGTTGCTGCCGTTTCTGTGGCAGTACTGGCGCAACTCGCACCCCACGCGGCACGCGGCGATTGCGCGTGCGTATGCGCCGCTGATCGCGCACAGCGTGAGCGAGCACCGCGCGCTGGCCGAAGCCGCCGGCGCCACGCATCTGATCCGGCCCAGCGGCTGGATCAAGGTCTTCCGCAATGCCGCCACGCAAGACAAGGAAACGCGCAACGTCGAGCGCTGGCAACGCGAATACGGCGTCGCCTTTGAAGCGCTGGACCCAGCGCGCCTGCGCAGCGTTGAACCGCATCTGGACACATCGCTGCTCGGCGGCCTGCGTTATACGGAAGCCGATTCCGTGAGCGACCCGAACGCGCTGGTCACGGCCTACGCAAGGTATTTCGAGCAACTCGGCGGCCGCCTGTTTGAAGCCGATGCCAACACGCTGACGCCCAACGCCCCGTGGCTGTTGCAAACCAAGGAAGGCGAGCTGCGCGCAGACAACGTCGTCATCGCCATGGGCCCCTGGGCGGACGTCCTCACCTCGCGCCTGGGCTACAGCCTTCCGCTGGCCGTCAAGCGCGGGTACCACATGCACTACGCACCCGCGCAAGGTGCGCAGTTGAATCATCCCGTGCTCGATGCGGACGGCGGTTATGTGCTGGCACCGATGGCGCGCGGCATCCGGCTGACGACGGGCGCGGAACTCGCACACCGCGATGCACCGAAGACGCCCGTGCAGCTCAACGCCGTCGAGCCCGTGGCGCGCAAGCTCTTTCCGCTGGCCGAGCGTGTGGATGCGGAACCCTGGATGGGCGCACGCCCCTGCACGCCCGACATGCTGCCGATCATCGGACCGGCGCCGCACCACGCAAACATGTGGTTCGCGTTCGGCCATGCACACCACGGCTTGACGTTGGGGCCCATCACCGGGCGCTTAATTGCGGAAATGATGCTGGGCGAAACACCGGCTGTGGATGCTCGCCCGTTCCGTGCAGAGCGGTTCTGGGATTCAGCGGGCTAGTTCCATCCGCGCGGGTGCGGGGCGGGTATTTGATCGGCAGGCCATCGTCACGCCGGTCCTTCGGCGCCCTCGCCCGCCTAAAACTCCATATCCAGCTCATCGATATCTGCCTGCTCAGCCTTCGCCCCGGCAATCCATTCGGCGACGTGCGGGTGCTCGAGCACGCGCAGGCAGTACTCGGCAATCTCCGGATCGAGCTTGACGTCATAGGTCAGGAATCGCATGACGACTGGCGCGTACATCGCGTCGGCCATGCTGATCTCGCCAAACAGCCAGGGGCCGCCGTACTGGGCGAGGCATTCGCGCCAGATGAGCGTGATGCGCTCGATGTCGTGCTGCGCGCGGGACCAGATGCGGAAGTTCGGAAAATGTGCGCGCAGGTTCATCGGCAGCGCCGAGCGCAGCGCGCTGAAGCCCGAATGCATCTCACCGCAGATCGATCGGCAATGCGCGCGGGCATGTCGGTCGGCGGGCAGCAGCTTGGCCTCGGGCGAGAGTTCGTTGAGGTATTCGGCAATCGCCAGCACGTCCCACACCTTGCGGCCTTCGTGCGTGAGGCACGGCACGAGAATCGACGGCGACAGCAGCAGCAATTCCGCCCGCGATGAGGCGTCGATCGGCACGCTCACCGTCTCGAAAGGCAGGCCGCTGAGCTTGGCGAGCAGCCAGCCGCGCATCGACCACGACGAATAGTTGCGACTGCTGATCGTCAGCGTTGTCAGGTCGACGGATTTCATGTCGGTCCCCGGTTGTCCCCGTTTTTCAATCAGGTGCATGACCGGCGTCAGGCACCTTGCCGGTGCGCTGGTTGCACCCGCGCGCTGCAAAGACGCGTGCCACGCCGCACCCCGCATGGATGCCGCGCAAAGCCTGTGCCAGTCATCATCAGCGCGGATGCGGTTTGGCGCCCACCGGCATGTGAGTTGGCACATGTATTGCCTGCTTCGTTCCACCGGCCTTGACGTGTCTTGCGACGCCATCACGGAAGCTGCCATGAACCTGCTCGCGTATCCCCTCTACCAGTGGCTGTCCGAATGCCTGCGGCCCGCGCGTGCATGGGCCTCGTTCTCCCGGCTGGCGATGGCGCAGTGGCCACAGTCGACCGAGCATCCCACTGCCCGGGCAGTGGATGCGTGGCTCGAACTGCTGGAGTGCAGCGCGATCACGCACCGCCGCCCATCGTTCGGTATCGACAGCGTCGAGGTCGACGGCCGCGTGGTGCCGGTCGTGGAAGAGACCGCGATGCAAACGCCGTTCGGCACCCTCGTGCACTTCCGCAAGACCACGCCCACGCCGCAACCGCGCGTGCTGGTTGCCGCGCCCTTGTCCGGGCACTTCGCCACGCTACTGCGCGGCACGCTGCGCACGATGCTGGCCGATCACGACGTGTACGTGACGGACTGGCACAACGCGCGCGACATTCCGGTGTCAGCCGGGCGCTTCGGCTTCGATGAATACGTCGGCCACCTGATCGATTTCATCCGCCACATCGGCCCCGACGCACACGTACTGGCCATCTGCCAGCCGACCGTGGCGGCGCTCTCGGCGGTCTCGCTCCTGGCCGCCGACAACGACCCCGCGCAGCCCGCCAGCCTCACACTCATGGCCGGCCCCATCGATTGCCGCGTCGGCCCCACCGCGGTGAATGCGTTGGCCAACAGCAAACCGATCGAATGGTTCGAGAAGAACCTGATCGGCGTTGTGCCGCCCGGCTTTGCTGGCGAGCAGCGCCGCGTGTATCCGGGCTTCGTGCAGTTGAGCGCGTTCATGTCGATGAATGCGGAACGCCACGTGCAGTCGTTTGAAGAGATGTATTACCAGCGCGCCAAGGGCGACCCGGCCAAGGCCGACACGATCCGCGCCTTCTACGACGAATACCTCGCCACGTGCGACCTCACCGCCGAGTTCTATCTGGAAACGGTCGAGAAGGTGTTTCAGCAATACGCATTGCCGCGCGGCGAGTTGATGGTCGGCGGTCGGCTGGTCGAACCGGCGGCGATCCATCGCACCGCGCTGCTGACGGTCGAGGGCGAGAAGGACGACATCTGCGCGGTCGGGCAGACCGTCGCCGCGCAGGATCTGTGCTCGGGGCTGCCGCCCTACCTGAAGACACACCATGTGCAGGCCGGTGCGGGCCACTACGGCGTGTTCAACGGCAGCAAATGGGAAAAGCAGATCTACCCGATCGTGCGCGCCACCATCCACGACAACGAGCCCTTCGACGCCAGCACCACCGCCAGTGACGAAGACAACGCGCACCGCGTCACACTGCGCGCGCTGCTCGATGCGCGAACGTCAAGCCAGGCCGCCACCCGCCGACGCTCGCGCAAGATGGCGCTCACGCACTGACTGTCAGCGAGGCGTCATTCAGCAGGGCGAGGATCGAAGCGGGGCAGGTCGTTCTCCATCGATGTTGATCGATTCACGGAGGGTTGCGATGAACACGCACACCACGGAGTTCCAACGCGCTGCGAGCCTGTTGCATCCGGGCGGCAATCCCATCCGGCTCAATACAGGCGACTTCGTTGCGGTCGATCGCCGCCAGGATGCCAGGTACGAAGCGACCTATCGCCCGCAGGCGCTGTACAGCCGCGCCGACGAAGGCTTTGCCGCCAACAACGAAGCCTTCCTGCTGCATGAGGTCGCCACCAACCGGCCGATCTATCTGGAAGACACCGGCCCGACCGATTTCCATCTGCATCTGCCGCCGGGCGCGTTTCAGTTCGTGCTGGTCACCTCGGGCGTATTTACGTTCGACTATGATGGCCGGCTGCATTACGTCGGCCCGGGCTCGGTGATCCTGCAAAGCGCAATCGTGCATCGGCAGCTTTTTTACACGTGGTCGGGCCTGTCGACCGAAGACAACCTGAGCACGCCGCAAACCGTGGTGCCCGACGCACTTTCCATGGGGTGCTCGGGCAAGTTTCTCGAAGCGTTCATCACCGATCCGACAACGTTTCCCAACCCGACGATTGTGCCGTCGGCGCTGATCGACGAAGCCGAGACGCCGCGCATCGCCTGGAGTCATCCGGCACATGACCGGCCGGCTGGCGCCGACTTCTGGGTGCAAGACCCGCTGGAATTGCATGCGCTGTACAAGCCGCTTGCCGGCGACTCCATCCAATCGCCCGGACCGGTCTACGTGCGCGACACCGGCATCGAAGCACCCAGCGGCCAGCTTGTGACGGGACACATCATTGCCACCGACCCGCGCGGTCAGTCGAGCCTCCCCAAGAGCCAGGCAGGGGCAGTGGACGCGGCGTCCTTCTCGAAAGGCGAGGTGGTCGTTTACCGCGTCATTCGCGGCACGGCCGAATTCAAGGACGGCGCGGGCAATATGCTGGAGCTGGCCGCCGGCGACGTGGTCACGGCAGGCCAGCATTCGGTCAGGCTTGTCGGCATGGGCGAAGACACGCAGATCCTCCGCCTCGGCCTGCTGAGCAACATCGAAAAGCTGCGCAGCTGGACGCGCGCGCAATGCGACGAGATCGACGGCCTGGCGGGCCGCATCATCAACAGGACGGAGACGCGCCCGCAACGGACCGAGGGTAAGCCGGTCGGGTATCTCTACGAAACCGTCGCGGCATCCAACGGGAACACGGGCCGCTTGAGCGTGGCAAACGGAAAGCGGGTGTAGTCCGAACTCGTCACGCCGCCGCCGTCGCACTCCACCACGGCCCTGGCAATGGGCACGAACACGGGCCGGCAATACATGCGCGACTTCAGCAGCACGAAGCGCGCGGCATGCGGGTCCACGCCGATGTGCGTGAAGATGCCGAGGTCCCAATGCTCCTGCGGCGTCTCCGTGACGACGATCTGCGCCGCGCCGATGTCGAGCAGCGCCGTGCGGCCCATGCGGATGCGCTGGCCCGTATAGGTGGGCCCCGTGATGGTGTATTCGCCGTCGCTGATGGCGACGACCTTGCCCGTCAGCGCGCGCGGCACGGGGTAGATGCCGAGCTGCACGAGCGGCACCTTGTCGCCCACCGGCAGCGTGACCGTGGCCCCCTTGCCCGCCTCGATCATCGCCGCGACGGCTTCCGGGTCGCACACCGGCCCGACAGCGATGCCGGTCAAGCCTTGCCGCAACGCTTCGTGCAGGACGTGCATGTCGTCGCACGTGCCGCCCGACATGCAGTTGTCGCCATGATCGAGCAGCAGCACGGGGCCGCTGCCCGGGGCGTCGGCCAACTTGGCCGCACGCGCGATCGATTCGGTCAACGGTTCAGAGCGATAGACGAACCCTTCGCGATCAGCCCAGATGGCATCGGCAATGCGTTGCGCCGCAGCGTCGGCGGCATGTTTGTCGCCGTTGCCGACCACCACGACGGAAAGGCACGGCGCGGCAATGTCGGCCAGCCCGAATCCGGCCAGGACGGACACGGCCAGCATGCCGTCGTTCTCGGCCTGCTTGGCGAGCGCCACAGCGCGGTGCATCGCGCCTTCGTCGGTGCGGCTGCGCAGGGTGTGCGTGACCATCGGCAGGCGGCGCCACGCGAGCACGGGGTTCGCGCGGCCGGCCAGCTTGTCGAACAGCAGGCGGCCGGCGTGCTCGCCGGTTTCGTACATGTCAACGTGCGGATACGTCTTGAAACTGACTGCGATGTCGGCCAAGTCGATGAACTTCTGCGTGAGATTGCCGTGCAAGTCGAGCGCGACGGCAATCGGCACATCGGGTACCACCGCGCGCAGACGTTCGAGCAGATCGCCTTCGCCGTCGTCGCTGTTCTCCGCGACCATCGCGCCGTGCAGGTCGAGCAACAACGCATCGCACCCCGGCGCCGCCGCGACGATGGCGTCGCACAACGTGGTGTACGCCTCGGCAGCGACGCGTCCGCTGGGGTTCGCTCCGGCCACGACGGGCACGACGATTTCCGCGCCTGCCGCCTCCGCCAGATCGATGAACGCACCGGCCGCCGTGCGCGTGCCCTTGGCGGCACGGTACGCGTCGGCGCCGTAGTGCGGATGGAACGATGCCAGCGGCGTCGGCACCGGCGAGAACGTATTCGTCTCGTGATTGAAGCGGGCGATCAGGATGCGCATGAGCGGTCGGGGGGGTTGTGTCAAACGCGGCCAGCGGCCTGCAGCATTGCGTGCAGCAGCACGTTGGCCCCGGCTTCCAGATGTTCGGGGCGGGCGTCTTCGATCTCGTTGTGGCTGATCCCGTCCTTGCACGGCACGAAGATCATCGCGGTGGGGGCCACGCGCGCCAGATAGACCGCGTCATGGCCTGCGCCGCTGATCACGTCCATCTCCGACAACCCCAACTGCCGCGCGCCGCTGCGCACCGCGTTCACCAACGTGGCGTCAAACGGCTGCGGCGGGAAGTAGACGACCTGGCGCAATGCGATGTCGATGCCGCTGCGGGTGCGCAACTCCGCCACTGCGTCATGCAGCGCCGCATCCATGTCGGACAACATCGCGTCGTCGGCCGCGCGAAAGTCGATCGTCATCGAAACCTGGCCCGGAATTACGTTGCGCGAATCCGGATGCACGCTCAGGCAGCCCACCGTGGCGCGCGCATGCGGCGGGCGCTCGAGCGCGATGCGGTTGGCAATGCCGACGAGTTCTGCGGCGGGCAGCAACGCATCGCGGCGCAGCTCCATCGGCGTGGGGCCGGCGTGCGCTTCCATGCCGGTCAAGACCACGTCGTACCAGCGCTGGCCGAGCGCGCCCGTCACCACGCCGATGGTCGTGGCGTGTGCCTCCAGCACCGGCCCCTGTTCGATATGCGCTTCGAAGTAGGCACCGACGGCTCGGCCGCCAACAGGCTCACTCCCCGCGTAGCCGATGCTGCGCAGCGCCTCGCCCACGGCCACGCCGTCGCGGTCCTGCGCGGCCAGCACGGCGTCCAGCGCAAACTCGCCGATGAACGCGCCGGAGCCCATCATCACCGGCACGAAGCGCGAACCTTCTTCGTTGGTCCACACGGCCACTTCGATGGGCGCTTCCGTTTCGATGCCCGCATCGTTGAGCGCACGCACCACCTCGATGCCCGCGAACACGCCGTAGTTGCCGTCGAACTTGCCGCCGGTCGGCTGCGTGTCGATGTGGCTGCCGGTCATGACGGGCGGCAGCGCGTTGTTGCGCCCCGGCCGGCGCGCGAAGAGGTTGCCGATGGCATCCACACGCACGGTGCAGCCCGCGGCTTCGGCCTGTGCAACGAAGAAATCGCGGCCTTGCCGGTCGAGATCGGTCAACGCGAGGCGACGCACGCCGCCCTTGGGCGTGGCGCCGATGCGCGCCTGCTGCATGAGCGTGTCCCACAGGCGCGCGCCGTTGATGCGCAAAGTGGTATCGAGTTGGGTGGTCGTCATGATGTGTACGTTTAAGCGGCCAGGCCGACGCCAAGGTAGCGGTCCTTGATGGCGTCGTCGGCGCGGAAGGCTTCGTTGGTGCCGGTGTAGACCACGCGGCCCTGTTCGATGATCACGTGGCGATCGGCGAGCTGCGTGCAGACTTCGAGGTTCTGTTCGACGAGCAGGATGGATACGCCCGCCTGCTTGATGACCTTCAGCTGCGCGACGATCTCTTCCACGATGACGGGCGCCAGACCTTCGACCGGCTCGTCGAGCATCAGCAGGCGCGGGTGGTTCATCAGCGCGCGCCCGATGGCGAGCATCTGCTGCTCGCCGCCGGAGAGGTTGGCGCCGCCGTTGCGCCGCCGCTCATGCAGGCGCGGGAAGATGCGATAGATGTCGGCCAGCTGCCACGGAGAATCCCGCCGCGCGCCAAGCTTCAGGTTTTCCTCCACCGTCAGCAGCTTGAAGATGCCGCGATGCTCCGGCACCAGGCACAGGCCCTGGGCGGCAATACGATGCGGTGGCTGCCCAGCGATGTCCTTGCCGCGAAAACGCACCTGCCCGCCACGCGGCGTCACCACGCCGGCAATCGTCTTCAGGGTGGTCGATTTTCCGGCGCCATTGCGGCCGAGCAGCGTCACGAGTTCGCCCTCGCCCACCGTGAGCGCCACGCCCTGCAGCACGTGGCTCTTGCCGTAATAGCCGTGGAGGTCTGCAACGTCGAGAATCGCCGTCGTCGTCATTTCTTGCCTCCCGTGATCATGTTGCCGAGATACGCGGCGCGCACGCGCGGGTCCGACCGCACGGCGTCGGGCGTGCCCTCCATGAGCACCTTGCCCTGCTGCATGACGGTGATCGTGTCGGAGATGTCCATCACGATGTCCATGTTGTGTTCGATCAGCACGACCGTGTGGTCCTGCGCGAGGCCGCGAATGAGCGCCTTCATGGCGGGCAGGTCGTCCACGCCCATGCCGGAGGTCGGCTCGTCGAGAAAGATCGCGCGGGGGTTGGCGGCCAGCGCCATGCCGACTTCCAGCCGCCGCTGCTGGCCGTGCGAAAGCGCGGCGGCTGGCGTGTCGGCCAGGCGCGGCAACTCAAGCCGTTCGAGCACGCGGTCGACCGTATCGGAGCAGGCCAGATCGCCCTGCGGCAGGCGCCAGCCGTGCATGGCGCGACGCGGCGTGGTGCCGAGTGCGGCCAGGCGCAGGTTCTCGCGCACCGACAAGCTCGGGAACAGGCTCGTCACCTGGAACGAACGTGCGATGCCGCGCTGCACGCGCTGGTAGTCGGCTTCACGCGTCACGTCGTGGCCATCGAAGACGATGGTGCCGCTGGTGATCATGCGCGTGCCCGTGAGCATGTGGAACAGCGTGGTCTTGCCCGCGCCGTTGGGCCCGATGACGGAGTGCACCGTGCCGGGCATCACACGCAAGTCAACGCCGCCCAGTGCGGTGAACTTGCCGTACTGCTTGACGATGCCGGTGGCCTGGAGGATGGGCGTGGTGGTCATGCGCGCTCCTCCTGCACCGCCGGTGCGTGACGCGGCGCGCGCACGCGCTGCCACAGCTTCTGCCCAAGCCCGAACAGCCCGCGCTGCATGAACAGGCTTACCGCAATCAACAGGAAGCCCAGCAGCATCAGCCAGCGCGGCCACAGGCTCGAGAGCCAGTCCGACAGCAACACATAGAACGCTGCGCCCAACACCGAGGCAAACACGTTACCCGTGCCGCCGATGACGGTCATCACCAGAATCATCTCGCTGACGTGGTAGTCGATATTGGCCAGCGGCGCGATGCCCGTGAGCATGGCGTGCAGGGCGCCAGCCAGCCCCGTCACCGCACCGGAGATGACAAACGCGAGCAGCTTGAAGGCGCGCACGTTGTAGCCGACGGCGAGCGCACGTTCTTCGTTGTCGCGAATCGCCAGCAGCGTGCGGCCAAACACCGATTCCGTCACACGCTGCACGAGGAAGAACACGACAAGGAACAGCACTGCCACGAACGCGTAGAACGCCCACGGCGACGCCGCAAACGCCGGACGCGGAATGTCCAGCAGGCCGTTGTCTCCGCCTGTGAGCGACGGCGTGGTGTAGGCCAGGAAATAGAACATCTGGGAGAAAGCCAGCGTCAGCATGACGAAGTACGTGCCGCGCTGGCGGATCGCAAACCAGCCGACCACCGCCGCCACGACCGCGCCCACCACCACGGCCAGGACAAGCGCCACCGGCATCGGCAGCGCCAGTTGTGTGAGGCCGATGCCCGCGGCGTAGCTGCCGAGCCCGAAGAAGATGCCTTGCCCGAACGACAGGAGCCCCGTGTAGCCGAGCAGCACGTTGCAGGCCATCACGGCCATCGCGTAGACGAGCACTTCGGTGGCCAACGTGCCGGACCTGAGCACCAGCGGCAGCAGCAACGTCACGCCCAGCGCCAGCCACCAGAAGCGATGACGCGAAATCCCATGGAATGCGGCTTGCATCATCCCCTCCCCAGCAGGCCGTGCGGGCGCAGCAGCAGCACGGCCGCCATCGCCACGTAGATCATCAGCCGCGCGCCCTCGGGCCACAGCGTGCTCATCAGGCTCTGCACGATGCCGACCAGCAGGCCGCCGACCAGCGCGCCCGCAAAGCTGCCCATGCCGCCCACCACCACAACCACGAAGGCGACGCCGAGGGCCTCCACGCCCATGAACGGCTCCGCGCCGCGAATGGGCGCCGCCAGCACACCGGCCACCGCTGCCGTCGCCGCGCCCAGTGCAAACATCAAGCTGAACAGGCGGAACACGTTGATGCCGAGCAGCGAGACCATCTCGGTCGATTCACTGCCCGCCCGCACCGCACTGCCCAGGCGCGTGCCCTCCAGCAGCCACCACAGCGCGAGCGCCAGCACGGCTGTAAAACCGATGACGAACAGGCGGTATTTCGGGTAGACGAAATCGCCCCACATCACCACGCCCTGCAAGGCCTCGGGCGCCGGTACATCCACGCCCAGCGGCCCCCACGCCACGATGATGAGTTCCTGCACGACCAGGGCCAGACCCACGGTGACGAGGATGTGGAATTCGTGCGCCTGCGCGTAGACGTGGCGCAGCAGCACTTTCTCCGTCACCCACGCCAGCGCGCCGATGACGATGGGCGCAAGCACGAGCGCCAGCCAGAAATCCATGCCCATCTGCAGGGCCTGGAAGCAGAGATACGCGCCCAGCGCATAAAACGCGCCGTGGGCGAAATTGACGAAGCGCAACAGCCCGAAGATGATCGACAGCCCCACCGCCAGCAGGAAGTAGAGCATGCCGATCCCCACGCCGTTGACGACCTGGAGCAGGTAGACGTTCATTGCGTTGACCGAAATGGCACTCAGGAAGACAAGCGCCCGTGCCTCAACAGCTGAAGCCAGCCGGGCGTGCCGCAGATCAGACCCTCAGGCCATCTTGCACTGCGTCTGCTCCACCGGCAGGAAGGCCTTGCCGACGGCGACCACTTCGGCGAAGTCGTCCTTGTCCTTCATGCGGTTCTTGGGCTTGCCCTTGAGCAGGTAGTAGTTCTTGAGCACCTGGTGGTCGGCCGCGCGAATTTCTTCGGGGCCCGTCAGACCGTCGTACTTCATGCCCTGCAGCGCGGCAATCACGGCCTTCGGATCGGCGCTGCCGGCCTTGGCCATCGCGTCGAGCAGGATCTTGGTGCAGGTGTACGAGCCTGCCAGGCTGTAGTTCGGGTTGGTCTTGAACGCGGCCTGTGTGCGCTTGACCAGATCGCGGTTGGCGGGCGTATCGACGTCGTGCCAGTACTGCGCGCCGAAGTACACGCCATCGCACAGGTCGGCGCCGAGCGATTCGAACTGCTCCAGGCCCGACGCCCACGCCACCAGGATCGTCGTGTTCTTCTTCATGCCGAAGCTCACCGCCTGGCGCAGCGTGTCGGACGATTGCGAGCCGAAGTTCAGGATCAGCAGCACGTCGGGCTTGGCGGCCATCGCGTTGGTCAGGTAGCCGCTGAATTCCTTCTCGGTGAGCGCGTGATAGCTGTTGCCCACATGCTCGATACCCTTTTCCTTGAAGATGTTCTTGGCCGCCGAGAGCAACCCATCGCCAAACACGTATTGCGGCGTGATGGTGTACCAGCGCTTGGCCTTGGGCATCGATTCGATCAGCGGGCGCACGGTGCGCTCGATGGCGCCGTATGTGGGCACCGACCAGCGGAAGGTCGCGCGGTTGCAGTCCTTGCCGGTAATTTCATCGGCGCCCGCGGTCGTGATGAACACCCCGCCGAACTTCTCCGCCTCCTTGCCCATCGCGAGCGACTCGGACGACAGGATGCCGCCCGCGAAGTAGCGCGCGTTCTTCTGCTGCGCGAGTTCCTGCACCTTGCGCACGGCCGTGGCCGGCTTGCCTTCGGTGTCGAGCACGCTGTACGCCAGCGGGCGCCCCAGCACCTTGCCGTATTGCTCCACGGCCAGTTTCATGCCCAGGTCGGCGAATTTGCCGTTGGCGGCAAACGCGCCGGACATCGGCACCGGGCAGCCGAGTTCGATGGCATCGGCGGCCAACGCGGAACGGGCCTGCAGCACCGACGCGGGCACGGCGGACAGCGCCGCCAGTTTGAGCAAATCTCGACGATTCAAAGCGCACTCCTTGGGGTCGTGTGGATACAGAACAGCGCTCGGAGCCACCACCGGCGGCAGCGTCCTCCAGGCCTTCACCGGCAAGGTCTTCGCCGGCCATCCCGTCGAGCAAGAACCAGACCAGTTTCTTATATTTGTTATGATAAATAGGCGAAATCATCATAGAAGCCGCCTCCACGCCGCGTCAACGACGACGAAGTCGGTGTTTACGCCAAGGTATGGACGATGAAGGCCGCTGGCGACGATGCGGAAACGCGGTGCGTGCGCACGATCGGAGGGCATGCATGCACCACGTCGGGCAAGCCCTGCAGCACAGCCCGGCAGTTAGAATGCGCGTAACAAGGAACGGACATCCATGGCCACACTCGGAGCAGGCAAGACACCGCCGATCGGCATCCGCAAGCAGAAACGCGCTGATCTCGTTGCCGAAGAACTCAAGCGGCTGATCACGCAGCGCAACCTCAAGCCCGGCGACAAGCTCCCGCAGGAGGTCAAGCTGCAGGAGACCTTCGGCGTGAGCAAGGGCACCATCCGCGAAGCCCTCAAATCATTGGAAGTGCAAGGCCTGGTGAGTGTGAGCACGGGGCCCGCCGGCGGCGGCACCATCGTCGAGGTGCCGCTGGACCGCACGTTCCAGCTCATGCAGAACTATCTGTTCTTCAAAGACATCGGCATTGCGGATGTCTACACCGTGCGGCGCCTGCTGGAGCCTGAACTGGCCGCCGGCGCCGTGCCGCATCTGACCGAAGACGACTTCCGCGCGCTCGAGCACACCATCGACCTGTGCGACCCCGCCTCGGCCAAGGCTGCCGCGCCGCTGGACCAGCGTCAGGAAGACCTGAGCTTTCACGACATCCTGGCCGCGGCCAATCCCAACCCGATGCTGCGGTTCTGCTGCGAGCTGATCAACGAGATGATTCGGCAGCTGGTGGTGTTCGGCAACGAAACCTCGCCGAAGGACCACGCGAAGTTCGGCGCCTCCAACGTGAAGTTCCACCGGCAGATTCTGGATGCGGCCCGCGCGCGCGACGCCGACACCGTGCGTGAACTCATGAGTACGCACATGGAAGACTGCACGCACCACGTCACGCGCATGAAGGGCCGCGTGCATGGCCGCCTGGTGCTGGATTCGGAGATGCCGCGCCGCGGCCGCCCGCTCATCGACGGGCACGACGACGGCGACGAAGCGTAACTGGCCCGGTCGCTCGGCCGTCATTCGATGGGATCGAACGGCAGGCCGACGTAGTTTTCTGCGATGGTTCTCCGTCCGGCCTCGGAGTCGAGGAAGTAGGCGTAGTCGGTCTGCTGCATGCGCCTGTCGAACGCGTCGCGGCCAGGAAACTCGTGGAGCAGGTTGGTCATGAACCACGAGAACCGCTCGGCCTTCCAGATGCGGCCGAGCGCAATCGAAGAGTATTTCTGCAGCCAGTCCGTTCGCCCCTCGTGGTACACCCCGCGCAGGATCCGGTAGAGCGTGTTCACGTCGCTCGCGGCGAGGTTCAGCCCCTTGGCACCGGTCGGCGGAACAATGTGCGCCGCGTCGCCCACGAGGAAAAGCCTGCCGTACTGGATCGGCTCGACAACGTAGCTGCGCAGCGGCGCGATGCTCTTCTCGATCGACGGGCCCGTGACCACGTGGGCGGCCACGTCCTCGGGCAGACGCGTCCGCAGCTCCTTCCAGAAGCGATCGTCGGGCCAGGCTTCCACGCGCTCATCGAGCGGCACCTGCAGGTAGTACCGGCTGCGCGTGGTCGAGCGCTGGCTGCAAAGCGCAAAGCCGCGCGCATGGTATGCATAGATCAGCTCGTCACTGACGGGCGGCGTGTCGGAAAGCAGCCCCAGCCAGCCGAACGGATAGACGCGCTCATAGTGCGTCAGAAGATGTTCGGGAATGCTCTTGCGCGAAACGCCATGAAAGCCGTCGCATCCCGCGACGTAATCGCAGTCGACGCGCAAGGATTCGCCGTGCGTCTGGAAGCTGACGTAGGGCTTGTTGGTGTCGAGGTCATGCAGGCGCACGTCGGCGGCTTCGTACACGGTCTGGGCGCCGCTGGCCTTGCGGGCGGCCATCAGGTCCCGCGTGACTTCGGTCTGCCCGTAGACCGTCACGGTCGAGCCGCCGGTCAGCGTTTTCAGGTCGATGCGGTCGCGTCGTCCGCCATAGATGAGTTCGATCCCCTCGTGAATCAGGCCTTCCCTGTCGAGGCGCTCGCTGACGCCCGCCTCGCGCATCAGTTCGACCGTGCCCTGCTCGAGCACGCCGGCACGGATCCGGCCAAGGACGTATTCCCCGGTTTGCCGCTCGAGCACGACGTTGTCAATGCCGGCCCTGCTGAGCAGTTGGCCGAGCAGCAGGCCCGACGGCCCCGCACCGATGATGGCGACGCAAGTCTTCATCGCGATGTCTCCTTGTGTTGCCGGGGGCTTTGGGGCCCTTGTGCGGGCGCGACAAAGCCGAAGGCGGCAACGATCGGGAAACGCAGCAGCAGGATGGGCCACCGGGACGGCGAGGAGGGGCACTCGGCAAGGAAGCGCTGCACGTGGAGTGCGGCTGTTGCGGAGGTCGTGCTCATTCGCCAACCCCGGCCGGTGGCGCGGAGCCGGAGAGCGTCGCACAGGCGTGATGCCTGCGCCGTGGGGCGCCAAATCATCTTGTCTCCTTGATCCTTCGGATCTGTCGCTGTTCGTCCGCGGCGGCAGCGGATGTTCTTGTTGCGAACATCCGTACGGATAACGGATCTGCGGTGGATCGTAGGAAGAGGAGCAAAATTTCACAACGCCATATTGGGAATACCCGGTATCTCGATTTCGGATAGTGCTTCACGTAGAGGGCGGAGCCGACACCGAAGCCCTCGCAGCGAGCGGATTGCCGCGCGATGGCGCACCGGCGCGGCAGGACGCTTCAATACGTCTTGTAGGGCAGGAACTTGCCGCTCATCACAATGCGAACGCGGTCGCCTTTCGGGTCCGGCTCGCGCGTGAGATCCATGTTGAAATCGATCGCGCTCATGATGCCGTCGCCAAACTCCTCGTGGATCAGCGCCCTGAACGTGGTGCCGTACACGCTGATGAGCTCGTAGAACCGATAGATCAGCGGATCGGTCGGCACGGCCGTCGGCAGCGAGCCCTTGTACGGCGGCACCTGCAGTAGCGCGATGGCCTCTTCAGGCAGGTCCAGCGCCGCACCAATGGCGTTCGCCTGCGCTTCGGTCAGCGTCATCTGGCCGAGCAGCGCTGCCGTGCTCCACTCCTTGCTGTGGCCGATCACCTCGGCCAACTGCGCCCACGTCAGTTGCTTTTTGATCTTCTGCAGGACGATCAGGTCGGTCACATCTTCGCGTTGCATGGCGGCTCCTCGGGCGGTTCGGAAAACGGCGTGCAGCATGAGCAAGATCGATACCATGCAGAAAGCCGCGCACCCATGGCAGCGCTGGGCCTGTCGCCTGCGATTTCCGCACCGCAGCATCGCCGTCCATCGCCCTCGATGCGGTGCATGGTCCCGAACGAACTAGGGCAAACCCCGAGATTGACAGCGCTGTCAATTGTGTCCATTCTTGCGTCCGTCGGCCCGCCACACTATTCAGAAGAGAACGCCGACACCGCTGTCATGCGACATGCGGTTCCAATATCAGGAGACAGTCCATGGAGCTCGAATTCGCGCGCCGCTCGACAGCACGTCCGGCCGCACGTCAGCAGTCCCGCAGCAAACGCATCGGCATGTCGGCCATCACCGCCGCGGTGCTCGCCCTGGGCGCGGCCGGCGCGCACGCGTATGACGTCACCACCAGCCCGTATCTGACCGGCGACTGGGGCGGCCTGCGCACCCGCCTGGCCGAACAGGGCGTGACCTTCAACCTCGGCTACGGCAGTGAAATCGCGCACAACTTCAGCGGCGGCACCGAACACCTCACGCGCTACACCGACCAGTGGGTCATCGGCACCGCGATGGACCTGCAGAAGCTCGTCGGCTGGCAGGGTGCAACGTTCCAGGCGACCGTGACGGACCGCAACGGCCGCAACCTCGGCAGCGATGCGAACATCGGCAACAACATGCTGATCCAGGAAGTCTATGGCCGCGGCCAGACGTGGCACCTGACGCAGTTCTGGCTGAACCAGAAGCTGCTCAACGATCGCCTGGAGATCAAGGCCGGCCGCGTGACGGTGGGCGAAGACTTCTTCTCGTTCTCGTGCGACTTCCAGAACCTGACGTTCTGCGGCTCGCAGCCGGGCAACCTGGTGGGTGGCTACTGGGTGAACTGGCCGACCAGCCAGTGGGGCGCGCGCGCCAAGGTGCACACCTCGGCCGACACCTACGCGCAGATCGGCGTGTACCAGGTCAACCCGAACTACGTGGATGACGGCTGGGCCCGCCGCAACGGCTGGAAGCTCAACAACCCGGGCGGCACCACCGGCGCCCTGATCCCGCTGGAATTCGGCTGGATGCCCAAGATCGAGGGCCGCCCCGGCACGTACCGCGTGGGCGTCTGGTACAACACGTCCGACGGCAAGGACCTCTACGAAGACGTGAACGGCAACCCGCGCGGCATCACCGGGCTGGATGCGCGCCAGCGCAACGGCCAATACGGCGCCTACCTGAACCTGCAGCAGCAGATCACCGGCGCGCCCGATGGCCGCGGCGCCACGGTGTTCCTGAACTTCTCGCAGGCGGACCGCAACACCGCGCAGACCGATCACCAGATCTCGGTCGGCGTGCAGTACAAGGGGCCGTTTGACCGCCTGCAGGACACCATCGGCTTTGCCGTGGGCGCCACGCACAACAACGGGCGCTTCGCCGACTACGTGCACCAGGTCAATGCCCGCACCGGCGCGAATACCGTGGTGGGCGACGGCTACGAGTACGTGAGCGAGCTCTACTACAGCTGGTCGCCGGTGAAATCGGTGTACTTCCGGCCGAATCTGCAGTACATCCTGCATCCGGGCGGCACCACGCAGAACAAGAATGCGTTCGTCGTCGGCCTGAAGACGGGCGTCACCTTCTAAAGCATCGACGCAAAACAGGAGACCTTCATGATTTCCCGCGTACTGAACACCCTGGCCGCAGCGGCCATCCTCACCTTTGCCGCAACGTCGGCGCACGCCAGCAAGGAAGCGCCAGTGATCGGCTTCTCGATCGACGACCTGCGCGTGGAGCGCTGGACGCACGACCGCGATTACTTTGTCGAATCGGCCAAGAAGCTGGGCGCGACTGTCAACGTGCAGTCGGCCAACGCCAACGAAGCCAAGCAGATCGCCCAGATCGAAAACCTGATCGCGCAGAACGTCGACGTGCTCGTGATCGTGCCGTTCAACTCCAAGGTGCTGGGCAACGCCATCGCCAGCGCCAAGAAGAAGGGCATCAAGGTCGTGTCGTATGACCGCCTGATCCTGAACGCCGATGTGGACGGCTACGTCACGTTCGACAACGTGAAGGTGGGCGAGCTGCAGGCACAGGGCGTGGTCAAGCTGGCCCCGAAGGGCAACTACTTCCTGCTCGGCGGGGCCTCGACCGACAACAACGCTCGCCTGCTGCGCGAAGGCCAGATGAAGGTGCTCAAGCCGCTGGTCGACAAGGGCGACATCAAGATCGTCGGTGAGCAGTGGACGCCCGAGTGGGACCCCGCCAAGGCGCAGAACATTGTTGAGAACGCGCTGACGGCGAACAACAACAATATCCAGGGCATCGTGGCGTCGAACGACGGCACGGCCGGCGGTGCGATCCAGGCGCTGGCGCGCCAGAAGCTGGCAGGCAAGGTGCCGGTGTCCGGTCAGGACGCCGACCTGGCTGCCGTGCGCCGGGTGGCCGAGGGCACCCAGGCCATGACGGTGTACAAGCCGATCAAGCAGATCGCCGCGACCGCTGCCGAAATGGCCGTCGACTTCGTCAAGGGCACCACGCCGAAGTTCAACACCAAGCTGAACAACGGCAAGAAAGACGTCGACACCATCCTGCTGACCCCGACGCTGCTGACCAAGGACAACCTGGACGTGGTCGTCAAGGACGGCTTCTATACGCGCCAGCAGGTCTTCGGCAAGTAAGCCGTCGATGCAGTGGTCAGTCGTAGTCAGTAGGAGAACGCCATGAGCAGTAGCGGCACCCTGTTCGAGATGCGCAACATCGTGAAGTCGTTCTCCGGTGTGCGCGCGCTCGACGGCGTCAGCCTGGCAGTGAACCCGGGCGAGTGCGTCGGTTTGTGCGGGGAGAACGGCGCCGGAAAGTCGACCCTCATGAAGGTGCTGTCGGGGGTCTACCCGTACGGCACCTTCGAGGGCGAAATCCTCTGGGAGGGGCAACCACTGCACGCGCATTCCGTGCGCGACAGCGAGCGCGCCGGCATCGTAATCATCCATCAGGAGCTGATGCTGGTCCAGCAGCTCTCCGTGACGGAAAACATCTTCCTGGGCAACGAGATCACCAAGCCCGGGGGTCGCATGGACTACGACGCCATGCACGCCAAGGCCGAGGCATTGCTCGCGCGCCTGCGACTGACCGACGTGAACGTGGCCGCGCCCGTGATGAACTACGGCAGCGGCCACCAGCAGCTCTTCGAAATTGCCAAGGCGCTCGCCAAGAACGCGCGCCTGCTGATCCTGGACGAACCGACGTCGTCGCTGTCGGCCAAGGAAATCGAGGTGCTGCTGTCCATCATCGAAGACCTCAAGCGCAGCGGCGTGGCGTGTGTGTACATCTCGCACAAGCTCGACGAGGTCAAGCGCGTGTGCGACACCATCACCGTCATCCGCGACGGCAAGCACATCGGCACGCGCCCGGCCGCCGACATGCGCATCGATGACATCATCACCATGATGGTCGGCCGCGAGATGACGTCGCTGTTCCCCAAGATCGAACACACCGTGGGCGACGTGGTGATGGAAGCACGCAACGTCACCTGCTGGGACGTCACCAACCCGAACCGCAAGCGCGCGGACAACGTGAGCTTTGCCGTGCGGCGCGGCGAGATTCTCGGCATTGCCGGCCTGGTCGGCGCGGGGCGTACGGAGATGGTGTCCGCGCTGTTTGGTGCCTACCCCGGCCGCTCCACCGCCGAGATCATCATGGAGGGCAAGCCGGTCAAGGTCGGTTCGCCGGCGGAAGCGATTGCCAACGGCATCTGCCTCGTCCCGGAAGACCGCAAGCGGCACGGCATCGTGCCGCTGATGGCCGTGGGCGAGAACATCACGCTGGCCACGCTCGCGCAGTACGCACGCGGTCTGCGCGTCGACAAGGGCGCCGAGCTGACCACCGTCGATCGCGAAATCAAGCGCCTGCGCATCAAGACCGCCAGCCCGGCGCTGTCGATCGCCAGCCTGTCCGGCGGCAATCAGCAGAAGGCCGTCGTCACGAAGATGGTGCTGGCGATGCCGAAGGTGCTGATCCTGGACGAACCGACGCGCGGTGTCGACGTCGGCTCCAAGTACGACATCTACAAGATGATTGCAGACCTGGCCGCCAGCGGCGTCGCGATCATCATGGTCTCGTCCGAGATGCCGGAGATCCTGGGCATGAGCGATCGTGTCCTCGTCATGGGCGAGGGCCAGGTGCGCGGCGACTTCGTCAATCAAGGCCTGACCCAGGAGCGCATCCTGGCCGCAGCGATCCATGCAGAACCGCAGCCCCAGGCTGCCTGAACAGAGCTTCGCCATGTCGAACATCCTGCAATCCCAACTCGCCCGCCAACGCGGTAACGGCGGCCCCCGCCTCGACAGCCGCGCCATTCAGCAACTGTTCGTGCGCTACAAGGTGCTGGCCCTGCTGCTGGCCGTGGCGCTCATCTGGATCTTCTTCCAGGTCCAGACCAACGGCACGTTCCTCAAGCCCAACAGCATCTCCAACCTGTTCCTGCAGATGTCGGTGACCGGCATGCTGGCCTGCGGCATGGTGTTCGTCATCATCGCCGGGGAGATCGACCTGTCGGTCGGCTCGCTGCTCGGCCTGCTGGGCGGGCTGGTCGCCATACTGACCGTCAACCTGGGGTGGAACACGTGGCTGGCGGTCATCACCGTGCTCGTGGCCGGTGCGGCCATCGGCGTGGTCAACGGCTTCATCACGACCAAGCTGCGCGTGCCATCGTTCATTGTTGGCCTGGGCGGCATGCTGGCCTTCCGTGGCCTGCTGCAATGGAGCACCGACAGCGTGACGATCGCGCCCGTGCCCGATGACCTCGGCAACCTGGCCCAGAGCTTTGTGCCGGCATCGCTGGCGTGGTCGCTGGCCGCTCTCATCGTCGCCGGTTCGGTCTTCCTGACCGTGCGCCGCCGCCGTGACCGCGCACGCCTGTCGCTCTCGTTGCCGCCGCTGTGGGCCGACGGCCTGAAACTGCTGGCCATCGCGGCGGCATCGTTCGGCTTCGTCGCCGTGCTCAACCAGGCCAACGGCGTGCCGCTGCCGGTGTTGATCCTGCTGGTGCTGCTGGCCATCTTCTCGTACGTGGCCACGCAAACCGTGTTCGGCCGCCACGTGTATGCGGTCGGCGGCAACATGGAAGCAACGCGCCTGTCGGGCGTGAACGTGGGCCGTGTGAAGCTGTTCGTGTTCGTGCTGATGGGTCTGATGTGCGCCTTCGCCGGCATCATCACCACGGCGCGCTCGGCGGCGGGTTCGCCGTCGGCCGGCGTGGGCGGCGAGCTCGACGCCATCTCCGCCTGCTTCATCGGCGGCACCTCGATGCGCGGCGGCTCGGGCACCGTGTACGGCGCGCTGATCGGCGCCCTCGTCATGGCAAGCCTCGACAACGGCATGCAGCAAATGAACGTCGACGCCTCGTGGCAGATGATCGTCAAGGGCGGCGTGCTCGTGCTCGCGGTGCTGATCGACGTGCTGTCCGGCTCCAACCGCGGCTGACAAGGCGAGCGGAACCAGCCGGGCGCAACGCAAAGCACAGAGACGGTCTGGCCGTCCCTGCCCTGGATGGCGCCTTGGGTTTCTGTAAGCGGGCATCTCCGCCCGTTTCGGAAATCCGACGACGTTCTCGCCATCCCGGGAGTGCCTTTCTTTGCTGACTTACTCTGGCAAGACAAAGAAAGTCAGCCGGCCCCGGCAGGGACGAAAGCACGGGATGGACCACCACCGTCCAACCCCCGCCCCACCCCAACACCCAACCCAACTCCAACACCGTGGCTAACTACCAACCCCCCGCTCGCGTACTGGTCACCGGCGTAGCCGGCAACCTCGGCCGCAAGGTCGTCGAGGCACTGGCCTCCGCCCCATGGTGCACCGCCATCATCGGTATCGACTGGGTCGACCAGAACGTGTCGTTCTCTGCGCAGGCCACCCAGCGCCTCCAGTGGGTCAAAGCCGACCTCACGCAGGCCGACGGCGCATGGACCGACCTGCTCGAAAACGTCGATGCCGTCATCCACCTGGCCGCCATCCATTCCACGCCAGATGCGACGTGGGAGCAGGCATTGGCCTCGTACGGCATGACGCTGAACGTGCTGCAGGCCGCCGCCACGCGCGGCGTGCGCCGCTTCGTGTTCGCCTCGTCCAACCACGCCATGGGCGCGTACAAGGATCAGCCGCTGGCGGCCACCATCGGCCCCGGCAAGCTCACCGCCGAGCTGCCGCCCGCGCCCGGCACGCGCTGGAACAACGGCACCGAAGACGTCTATTCGCTCGCCTACGGCACCTCCAAGGCGATGGGAGAACGGCTGTGCAAAGCCATCGCCGAAGTGTCTGCGGCCAACGGCGGCAAGCTGTCGATCGTGTCGCTGCGCATCGGCTGGGCCCTGCCCGACGAAAACGATCCCAACGACATCAACTATTCCGGCACCGCCGGCACGCCCGTGCCGGACGAACTGCCCGACGAAGCCAGCCGCATCGCCCTGCGCTGGTTCCGCAACATGTGGCTATCGAACGGCGACCTGCGCCGGCTGTTCCTCAGCGCCGTCACGGCAGACCCGGAAAGCTGGCCGGCACCGGCCATCGTCGTCAACGGGGTGTCGAACAACAGCGGGATGGACTGGGGGCTGGAGACCGGCCGGAAGCTGCTGGGTTATGACCCGCAGGATGACCTGTACGGGCTACTCAAACAGCCCGCGTAAGAGACGCGGCCGCCGCGTGGGTCAACGCGCCGGCGGGCAAGTCGACTCCCGAATCACGAGTTCGTACTGCAAATTTTCGTGCACCGAATGCGGTTTCAGCCCCGGTAAATGCGGGCGATGAATCGCGACGAGCTGTTCCACCGCCGCATGCGCCATCGCCTGGATCGGCTGGCGCACGGTGGTGAGGGCGGGCCACAGCTGGCGGGAGAGCGGCGTGTCGTCGTAGCCGCAGATGGACAGTTCTTCCGGCACCTTGATGCCACGCGCCTGCGCCACGCGCAGCACGCCGGCGGCCATGTCGTCGTTGCCGGCAAAGATCGCGGTCGGCCGCGGCTCGCGTGAGAGCAACCGCTCGGCGCAGGCGACGCCCGATTCAAACGAATGCTCGCCCTGCTCGACCAGGCGCTCGTCGACCTCGATGCCGGCTTGCGCCATCGCATCGCGGTAGCCGAACACGCGCTGGTATGCAGCGCCGTGGTGCGGGTCACACACCACGAAGCCGATGCGGCGGTGGCCCAGGCCGATGAGGTGCAGCGTCATGTCGCGCGCGGCGGCGCGGTCTTCGGTGTTGACGGACAGGCCCTTGTGCTGGCGATCGGCCGGTGCGAGACGTACGTAATCGATGCCGGCTTCATCCAGCGCCGCAACCAATGACGACACGTCCGACACCGGCGGCGTGAGGATGACGCCGGCCAGTGCACGCTGGCGGGCGCTCTGGATGATCTGCGCGGCGAGGCCCGGATCGCGGTAGTTGCAGGGGGTGAGCAGCAGGCTGTAGTCGAGCGCCCGGCACGCTTCGAGCGCGCCGTGCTGGATGTTGACGATGTAGTTGTCCGACGGGTTGTCGTAGACCAGCGCGATGATGTCGGCGCGCTTGCTGGCCAGTCGCCGGGCGGCGGGGTTGGGCCGGTAATCCAGCGCCTGCATCGCCTCGACTACCTTGGCGCGCGTCTTTTCGCTAATGTTGGGCTCGTGGTTCAGCACGCGCGAGACGGTCTTGATCGACACGCCCGCATGCGCGGCAACATCATCGACGGTGACGGCTCCGGCGCTGCGTTTCATGGTCTGCGATTGGGGTTCTGGAAGACGCGGCGGGCGCCACTGGTGCGCCCGTCGTGCGGTCGATTTTACCGCCAACCACCGCGCCGCGCGGGGGGAAATCCGTGCGTGTTCAGGCGCGCGCGCCCGGCCCCAACGCGGGCAGGCGCACGATGCCCTGCGCCAGGCTCACACCCAGCAATACGAGACCGCCGCCGATCCAGTGATAACTGTGCACGGTCTCGCCGAGCATGACCGCGGCCAGGCCGGCCGTGAAGACCGGCATCAGGTTCATGAGCACCGCCGTGCGCTCGCTGCCGATGCGCTTGAGGCCGAGCATCCAGAGGTACGACGCGACAATCGACGAGGCAATGCCCGCAAACACGACCAGCCCGATGCCCTTGGCCGGAATGGCCAGGCTGTGCGCCGTCATGGCCACGGGCACGAGCATTACCACGGCCATCAGCACCTGCACATACAGGTTCAGCCACTGCCCGAACGGCAGCGCCCAGCGCCGATACAGGATGTTGTACAGCGCGTAGGCCGTGGCGCCGACGAGCACCAGCACGTCGCCGTGGTTGATGCCGCCGTCGAACAGGTTGGCCGGCTCTCCGCGGCCGAGCAGATACAGCACGCCCAGCAGCGAGACAACCACCCCCGCCACCGCCTGCGCGCCCACGGGCTGACGAAACACCGCCACGTTCAGGACCAGCCCCAGCAGCGGGATCAACGCGCCGATCACGCCCATGTTGGTCGCGCTCGTGCTGTGCGCCGCGTAATACGCGAGGCACTGGTACATCACCATGCCGAGCAGCGCGAGCACGGCAAAGCGCCGCCACTGCGCCGCGATCGCCTGGCGCTGGCGCCACAACGGCCGCGCACAGAACGGCGTCAGCACGATCGCCGCCACCACCCAGCGGTACAGCGAGATGGCCGCCGGGTCGACCACACCGGCCGCGGCCTTCGACACAATCGTATTGGCAGCCCAGATCAGCACTGCCAGCAAGGGATACAGCACAGGCACGAGGGCCTCCGTGGAACAATCGAAGAAGGCAGTGTAGTGATGTCCGGTTCAGAACATATACTGCGAACCGGACAACTTCACCGCTCGAAGACGACAACCGAGCGAGCCCCATGTACACCGCCTACCGCGAAGCCGATCTGCGGGTGCCCAAGGGCGCACCGTTCTACTTCCGCTACGACCATTTCGCGCCCGAAACCGACATCGAGCCGCACACGCATCCGTGGGGCCAGATCAACCGCATCAGCCTGGGGCTCATGGAAGTGGCCGTCGATGGCCGCCGGTTGACGGCGCCGGCGGAGTACCTGATCTGGGTGCCGGCCAACCAGCCGCATTCCGCGTCGATCCGGCAGGCGACGGATTTCCTCTCGGTGTACGTGGCCGAGCCGCTCGCGCAACGGCTGCCGCCCATGGCATGCCTGATTCCGCAGACGCCGCTGGTGCGGGCACTGATCGAGGATTTCGCCACGCGCCGCATCACCGCCATGGCCGACGACTGGGACCTCCGCCAGTTCGAACTGCTCGTCCAGGCCCTCTTGCGGGCCGGCCACGCCGACAGCTACCTGCCCGACAGCACCGATCGCCAGCTCGAGCCCATCCTGCAGGCCATCCGCCTCGACCCCGCCGACAACACCACCCTCAAGCAATGGGCCGACCGCGTGCACAGTACCGAGCGCACACTCGCTCGCCGCTTCCAGGCCGAACTGGGCATGACCTTCGTGCAATGGCGCAACCGCGTACGCCTGCTGCGCGCGCTGGTGTGGCTCAGGGAAGACCGGCCGGTGCAGGAGATTGCGCTTGCGCTCGGCTACGGGGCGCCCTCTGCGTTCATTGCGATGTTCCGCAAGCAGGTCGGGTTTTCACCGCAGCGCTATCGCCGCCAGATGTGCGGCGAGAGCGAGCGCCCCGCCGCCGGTCAGGCCGCGAGGTAGGCCGGCGTTGCGCCCGAGAGCGATTGCTTCACGTTGCGGCCCACGTCATCCACGAGGACTTCGTCGCGGCCGTCGGCCAGTGCGCGCAGCACTTCGGCCACGACGTGTTCGGGCGTCGACTTCGGCGCGGCCACGCCCGCCGTCATGTCGGTATCGATGTAGGCCGGGTGCACGCCGACCACGCGTGTCCCCTGGCTGCGCAACTCGTGCCGCAAGCCGTTGGTGAGCGCCCAGGCCGCGGCCTTCGATGCGCTGTAAGCCCCGCTCGTCGGGAGCGCCACCCAGCTCAGTACCGACAGCACGTTCACAACGGCGCCTCCGCCGTTGCGCTTGAGCACCGGCGCAAACGCCTGCGTGACGGCCAGCAGGCCCCACACGTTCACGTCAAAGGTCTGGTGGATCGCGCCGATGTCAGCGGGCGCGAGCAAGGACGCGGGCTGCATGATGCCTGCGTTGTTGACGACCACGTCAACGTCCGTGAGCGCCGCTGCTGCTGCGGCGATCGACTCGGCGTCGGTCACATCGAGGCGCACGGCCTGCACGCCCGGCTGCGTGACCGTCTGCGGGTCGCGGGCGCCTGCGTAGACCTTGGCGGCGCCAGCGGCCAGCAGCGCCTGCGTGAACTGCCGCCCCAGGCCGCGATTGGCGCCCGTCACCAGAATGGTCTTGCCTTTGATATCCATATCGATCTCCATGTGTGCATATGCACAGTTTTACCGCAAAAAAATGCGCCGTTGCCTGGCGCGGGTTCAAGCCGTGGTGAGTGCAAACAGGGCCTCGCGAAGCGCCCTGGCCCGGTCAACCCCGAACTTGTCGTCAATCTCCTGCTGCGCCGCCCGCCAGTGTGCCTCGGCGGCCTTGAGCAGCGCCCTCCCCCGCGACGTCAGGTGCAAGGCCGTAGCACGTCCTGTGGACGCCGGCTTCTGCACAAGCAAGCCATCGCGCTGCATCGGTTGCAGCGCGCGCACGAGGGTGGTCCGGTCCATCACCAGGGCTTCCGCCACCGAGGCCATCGTCGGTTCACCGGCGGCGGTGGCAATGGCCACCAGCACCGAAAACTGCGATGACGTCAGCCCGACCTCGCCCAGATGGCGGTCATAAAGCTGCGTGACATAACGCGCCGCCTGGCGGATGGCGAGCGCGGTGCACTTGGGGGTTCCGGGTGGCTGCGACATGGGCTGCAGTTTATCAGTGCATATGCACATGTCAAGCGGTTTCCTGCCGCGGACGATCGATTCAATCCGGCAGCGAGAACCCGTGCGCAGCTGCCACGCGCTGCGATCACGCATCCGCTCAACTCAAAACAATTGTGAGAAACCGCGCGGCATCGCCGTTTGCGGGCCGCCGTGTCCTTTAGAATGCGCCGTGTTGCAGATTTGGAAGCCCTCACATGCGCACACCTCGGTTCGCATCTGCCCGGCTGCTGGGCAGCGCGCTCGCCCTCGGCACGTTGACACTCAGCGGCTGCAGTTCACTGATGTCGGAGGGCACCACGGCCGCCGCCGGCGTCACCGGTGCGGCCATCGCCACCAAGGTGACCGACAACGCCGCCGTTGCCACCGGCATCGGCCTGGGCGTGCAGGCCGGGGCGCGGGCGGCGCTCCAGCATACGCAGCGCGTCGTGCATGCCGAGACCCAGGACCTGATCGCACAGGTGGCCGGCAGCTTGCCGGACAACACGGTCGGCACCTGGCAGGTCAAGCACCGCATCCCGCTCGAGCCGAACGAGCAGGGGCGTGTGGTCGTCACGCGGTCGATCAGCGGGCCGCTCGTCCACTGCAAGGAAATCCTCTTCACGGTCGACACGGCCGATGGCAAGGCCACGCAGGTCGACTTCTTCATTGCCTCCATCTGCAACGACGGCAAGCAATGGAAATGGGCCACGGCGGAACCGGCCACCGCGCGCTGGGGTTCGCTGCAATGAGCGGCATGCGCTGGCTCCTGGCGGCCGGTGCCGCGTTCCTGGCCGGCTGCTCGTCGGTCGGCCCGCTCACCGGCGCTGCCGCGGGCATCGCTTCCGGCACGGTGACAGCCAACCCGGCGGTGGCCTATGGCGTGGCAGTGTCCGTCAACGCCGCCACCGATGCCTCCATCAAATATGCGACACGCAAATGGGCCGCGAGCGAGCAGGACGCGCTGGCCACCGCAGTGGGCCGCTTGAGCGACAGCACGCCGTCGCTGAACTGGTCCCTCGAACGGATGATGGGCGTGACCAAAGCGCACGGCCAGGTCGTGCTCGTGCGGACCTTCACCACGCCGCTGGCCACCTGCCGCGAAGCCATCCTCACCGTGCAGGAAGCCGGCGCGCCGAAGACCGCCCCGGGCGCCGGATACACCATCTACGCCTGCCAGAACGGCAACGCATGGCAATGGGCCAATGCGGAGCCGGCCGTACCGCGCTGGGGCAACCTCCACTGACATCCGGCTCGGCGGACGGCATCGCGCCGTCCTTACAACGAGCAGGGGTAGCGCTTGCCACTTGCAATGCGAATCATTATCATTTGCGTTCTTAATTCCATTGAAGACTGCCATGCACGGTATTGCCCTCCTGCTTGGGCTGCTGGCGGCGGGCTGCCTCTATGCGGCCGCGCCGAACCAGGTGCTGTTTGCGCCGCCAACGCGCGGGCGCGGGCGGCTGTTGTGCAGCGCCGCCGCTGCGCTGTGCGCCGTGGCCGTCGTGCTGTGGAATGACGTGCTGGGCTGGGCCGGTGCCGTTATCGCGGTGGTGCTCGTCATGACGGGCGCATTGTCGCTGTGGCCGCTGGCAGGCGCCTGGGTGCAGCGCCGGCGCGCCGGCGCCGAGCCGCAGCCATGACGGGCATGGGCACCAAGTGGCTGGCCGGGGCGGTGCTTGGCCTGCCATTGTCCATTGCGCTGTGCACGCTGGCCATCGTCTGGCTGCCGGGCGGATGGGAGAGCGGCGTCATCGGCGCGCTGCTCTTCTGCCTGCCGCTGTGGGCGGTGATCATCAGCCTGAGTGTGCTGTTTCCGACCAGCGCTCGCGCCTGGGCCGTGCTGGCTGCGGCCAACGCGGTGTCGTTCGGCGTGCTATGGCTGCCGCGCCTGATGGTGAGCTGACTCCGCGATGAAACCTGCAACCTTACGCCTGTATCAGACGCTGCATACCTGGGTCGGCCTGATGGCCGGCTGGGCACTGTTCATCGCCTTCTTTGCCGGCGCGCTGACAGTGTTCCATGAAGAACTGCACGCCTGGCAGAACCCGCTGCGGGCCAATCACGCGTCGGCAGCCATCGCACCGGCCGAGGTCGACCGCTTCGTCAACACGCTGGTGCGCACGCACCCGGCGGCGGCGGCCAGCACCTACGTCATCTTTCCCAATGAGGGCGAGCCGGACTTCTCCGCCTACTGGCAGAACAGCAAGGGCGAATGGCAGATGACCACCGGCAGCGGGCTTGCCGCGGGCAAGACGTCGCCGAAAGACCTGTCGATCGAACCGATGAAGGGCGAGCTGGCCAACTTCCTGAACCGGCTGCACTACTCGCTCGGGCTGGAAGAGCCGGGCATGTACTTCATGGGCGTGATCTCGGTGCTGTATTGCGTGGCGCTCATTTCCGGTGTGCTGCTGCATCTGCCGCGCCTGAAGAAGGATCTGCTGGCGGTGCGCCCGGGACGCAATCTCAAGCGCTTCTGGATGGACATGCACAACGTGCTGGGCCTGTTCAGCCTGCCCTTCCATCTGATCTTTGCGATCACGGCGCCGGTGCTGTGCCTGAGCATCCTGCTGATGACGGTGTTCAACACGGTCGCGCTCAACGGCAAGCTGTTCGACGCAGTGCCGCGCGTGACCACGGCAGCCGGCACGGTGACCGCCGCCCACCGCGCCGCGCCGCTGCTGCCCGCCGAGCAACTGCTGGCCCGCGCACGCGAAGCGGCCGGACCGGCCTTTACGGCAAAGTCGATCCACTATCAGCACATTGGCGACGCCAATGCCGTGGCGGAAGTGCGCGGTAGCAGCACACGCGCCGTGGGCGACTACGGCTCGGTGGCGATCCGCGCGGCGGCCGACCAGCCCGACAGCGGCAAGCTCGTCGGCAACCAGACGCCGGACGTGCGCGACACCAACCACGCCATCTACAGCCTCGTCTACGGGCTGCATTTCGGCACCTATGGCGATATCGCCCTGCGCCTGGCCTACCTCGTGATGGGCCTGGCCGGCGCGTTCGTGTTCTATTCCGGCAACCTGCTGTGGATCGAATCGCGGCGCAAGCAACGCCAGGCCGACCAGCCGCGCGTGCACCAACTGCTGGCGCGTGCGACGGTGGGCGTCTGCATCGGCTGCTGCGTGGGCGTGATGGCGACGTTTCCCGCAGCGCTGCTGTGGCCCGGGCAATCGGCTGGCGTGACGTACTACACCGTGTTCTTCGCGGCGATTACGTGGGCGATGCTGCGACCGCCCGCACGGGGCGCGGTCGAGTTGCTGGGCGCTGCCGCCGTTGCGGCGGTACTCGCCCCCATCACCAATGCCGTCGTGACCGGAGACCACCTGCTGCGCACCATCGCGCGCGGCGACTGGATGGTCGCCGGTTTCGACATCGGCGCACTGGCGCTGGCGTGCGGCTTTATCGGCCTCGCGCGTGCCACGTTGCGCCGGGGGCGCCACGGTGCGCCCGATTCCGTCTGGGCCATGCCGGCGCGTGAATCGCACGCCCACCGCAGCCTGAGGAGCGTGGCCCGAGAGCCCTGACGCCCTAAAGAAAAACCATCCATCCGCAGAGGCCTCGCGCGTGCCGCCGTCGGCATGCGCGTGGTCACGCACGTCCGTATCGACACATTGATCCCGGGGAGCTTGATCATGCGAGCCGCAGCACCACGCCATTCCACCGTCCACCTTCGTGCCACGCCGCTGGCACGGCAGCTTGCGCTGGCATTGAGCGCGATGAGCGCCGGCGCAGCGTTGGCACAACCTAGCACCGCGCAGGTCGAGCTGCCTGCCACGCAGGTGTCGGCGGGCAAATCGGTCGCGTACGGCGCCAAGCAGGCAAGTACCGGCGCGCTGGGCGACAGACCCCTGCTCGACACGCCCTTCTCCATCAACGTCGCCACGCAGGAACTCATCCAGAATCGCCAGGCGCAGACCATCGGGGAGGTGTTCAAGGGCGACCCGTCCGTCACGGCCAACAACGACGGCTACATCGGCGAAGCATCGAACATCACCATCCGCGGGCTGCAGCTCGACCTGCTGGAGGGCTACAAGATCGACGGGCTTGCCGTGCCGAACTGGGGCAGCGATTTCCCGCTCGAACACTTCGAGCGTGTCGAACTGCTCAAGGGCCTGTCCGGTTTCATGTATGGCTTTGGCACGCCGGGCGGCATTGCCAACTTCGTCACGAAGCGGCCAGCCAACACGTTTGGCGGCAGCGCCACATTCGGCTTCACCCGCGGCGGCACGCTGAAGGAATCGATAGACGTGGGCGGCCGCTTCGGGGAGGGCAAGGCGCTGGGCGCGCGTCTGGGCGTGGTGCATGAAGAAGGCGACACCTTTGTCGACGGCGGCCACATCAAGCGCGACTCCGCATCGCTCGCGCTCGATGCGCGCATCACGCCCGATCTGCAATGGTCGTTCGACGGGCTGTACATGCAGCGCAACGTACAGGGCGCGTACTACGGCATCATCCCCGGCCAGGACTTTGGCGTACCCGTGACGGAGTTCGTGCGCACGCCGCGCGCAATTGACGGCAGCCAGCGTGTGGCCTCGCGCGGGTCGTACTACGAAACCGAGATCAAGACCGTCGGCACGGAGCTGAACTGGGCCGCCACGCCCGACTGGAACGTGCGCGCCTCGTACCGCTACGCGCAGCAGAATCGCGGCAACGCCGACAGCGCGATCCAGCTCACCGACAACGCGGGCACGTTCACGGAACTGCAGTACGGCTCGTACCAGCGCTACCAGTACAGCCAGGCGCAGGTGATGGTCAACGGCCGAGTCCGCACCGGTCCGATCGAGCATGAGCTGGTGTTGGGCACGTCATGGCAGAGCCTCACGCAGGCCACCACGGGCTTCGGCGCCACGCTGCTCGGCACGGGCAACCTGTATGACACGTCGGCGTTCGTCTCTTCGGGCGCGACACCGATGCAGGTGCCATCGTCAGACGGCATGTACCGCACGTCGAAGATCAATCAGACCGCCGTGTTTGCGAGCGACACGGTCAAGTTCAACGAGCAGTGGTCGGTCCTCGGTGGCCTGCGCTACACGCGCTTCCGCCAGACCGGCTACAACGCCGACGGCACCACGTCCGCCAAGTACGATCGCGACCCGATCACGCCCACGCTGGCGGTGATGTTCAAGCCCGTGCAGCCCCTGACGCTGTACACGAGCTACGTGGAATCTCTGGAAGCCGGCAACAGCGCGCCCAACACCGCCGCCAATGCGGGCACGGTGTTCGGACCCCTCAAGAGCAAGCAGATGGAAATCGGCGCCAAGACCGAGCTGCACGACTGGACGTTCGGTGCAGCGCTGTTCCAGGTGCAGCGGGGCCTGGCCTATCTGCGCCCGGACAACGTCTACACGCAAGACGGCGAGACGCGTTATCGCGGGCTGGAACTCAGTGCGCGCGGCAGGCTGGCGCGCGACTGGACGGTGCTCGGTGGCGTGCTCTTCATGGACGCGGAGAACACCCAGGCCGATGCGTCGGTGCAGGGCAAGCGGGCCTACGGCGCGCCACGCTTCAAGGCAACGGCGTACCTCGAATACGCCGTGCCCGCGATGCCGGGGCTGGTGTTGTCTGTGGGAGGGCAGTACGTTGGCAACTCGGCGCTCGAAGCGAACAACAGCAACATCGTGCCGGGGTATCACACGTTTGATGTGGGCGCGCGTTACAGCACCAAGGTCGGCGGCAAGCCGGTGACGTTGCGCTTCAACGTCGACAACCTGACCAACGAGAGGTACTGGCTGCCGAGCTGGGGTTTCATCCTGGTGCAGGGCGCGCCGCGAACGTATCGGGCCAGTGCGACGGTGTACTTCTGAGTGCCGGAAGTTGGCTCGGGCCCGGTGAGGCGCTGGGCTGGCCGCCGAGGCATTGGGGCGCAACGCGGCTGCATGGCGCCAGGGTCAACCAAAGCCATAAAGCCGCGCCGGATTGGAAACAAATACGCGCTCCAGCCAATCGGCGCGCCCGATCCACCGCGCCATCAAGTCCACCAGGGCGGCATCATCGGGCTTGTGTGTCTTCTCGGTCGGATGCGGCCAGTCGGTGCCCCAAAGCATCCGCTCGGGCGCCATGTCGATGAACGCCTTCGCCACGGGTTCCACATCGGCATAGGCGGGCGCGCCGGTCTGCGTGTCCACGTAGGGGCCGGACAGCGTGATCCACGTGTTGCCCTTGTCGACAAGGCGCTGTGCCGTGCGCATGGCGTCCGACTGCAGGCCGCCCGGCTGGGGGATATGCGCGATGTGGTCGATGACGAGGGGGCACGGCAGCGCGCGCAGGTGAGGCTCCAGTTCCGGCAGCTTTGCGCCGGGCACGACGAGTTCGATATGCCAGCCAAGCGTGGCCACGCGCGCTGCCAGCGGGGCCAGCATGTCGACGGTGGTGGCGCCTGGGTAGCTCAGGTTGAAGCGGATCGCGCGGACGCCCGCCGCGTGCATCTGCGCAAGCTGCGCGTCGGTCACCGACGTATCGACGACCGCAACGCCCCGCGCGTTGCCGCCAAACTGCGTGAGCGCGTCGAGCAGGCAGCGGTTGTCGGTCCCGTAGGTGGAAGGCGTGACCACCACATTGCGCTGCACGCCCAGGCGGGCTTGGACGTGACGGTACTGGGCAATGCTGGCGTTGGGCGGCCGCAGCGTGGTGTGGGGCGCGCTGGGGAAGCGGTCGTCGTAGATGTGCATGTGGCAGTCCACGGCGCCGGCGGGCAGCTTGAACGACGGCGCCGCCGAGCCGCTGGACCACACCTCCTCTGCATGGCCGAACGGCGCAGCGGCGGCAGCCAGGGCACCCGCGCCGGTCGCCAGCAGGAAGTGCCTTCGATTGAACGCGGCCATGGTCAGGCGGCCTCCGTCTTGCTCAGCACCTGCGCTTGCCGCCGGTTCCGGCTCAGGAGCAGCAGCGTCGCCACGCTCACAAGCGTCAACACGGCCAGGGGCATCAGCGCGAGTGCGTAGCTGCCGGTCGCCTGCTTGACCCAGCCGTACACATTCACCATGAGGCCGCCGCCGATGAGGTTGGCAATCGCATTGATGGTGGCCAGTCCGGCTGCTGCCGCGCTGTTCGACAGCATGCCCGATGCGAGCGCCCAGAACGGTCCCTTGAACGAATACGCGCCGACGAGCACCGCGCACAGCATCACCATGGTCGGCATGAGCGAGTCGCTGAGCGACGTGCCGAACAGGCCCAGGCCGATCAGCAGCATGGGGATGGCCGTGTGCCAGCGACGTTCTTTCCGGCGATCGGAACTGCGACCCCAGAGAACCATCAGGACCGATGCCAGCGCGTACGGCACCGAGTTCAGCAGCCCGGTCTGCATGACGGTCAGCCCGAACGACTTCAGCAGTTGCGGCTGCCACACCGAGAGCGTGCTGCCGGCCGCCGACGCGCACACATCCACCAGCGCGAGGCAGAGCACGTAGCGATTGCAGAACAGCTTGACCAGCGGCATCTGCGCCACCTTCTTCGGCCCACGTGCTTCGCCGGCCAGCGTGCTCGTCAGCCACTGGCGTTCTTCGTCGGACAGCCACTTCGCTTCTTCGGGCCGGTTCGTCAGCACGCGCAGGCACGCAAAGCCGAGCAGCACGGTGGGAATCCCTTCGAGAATGAACAGCCAGTGCCAGCCACGCAACCCGGCCACGCCGTCCATCTGCAGCAACGCGGCCGAGATGGGCGAGCCGATGAAGCTCGCTGCCGGAATTGCCACCATGAAAATCGCCACGATGCGCGCGCGGTGCGTGGCCGGAATCCAGTACGACAGATACAGCAGCACGCCGGGAAAGAAACCCGCCTCGGCCGCGCCGAGCAGAAAGCGCAGCGTGTAGAACGACGCGGGGCCACTGACCAGCGCGGTTGCGGCCGAGACCAGGCCCCACGTGATCATGATCCGCGCGATCCAGATGCGCGCGCCGTAGCGCTGCAGCGCCAGGTTGCTCGGCACCTCGAAGAAGAAGTACGACACGAAGAACAGGCTGCTGCCGAACCCGAACACCCGGGCCGTGAGCCCGAGGTCATGGTTCATCTGCAGCGAGGCCATGCCCACGTTGCCGCGATCAATGAAGGCCAGCAGGTAGCAGACCATGAGGAATGGCACGAGCCGCCAGACCACCTTGCGCAGGGTCCGCTGCTCGAGATCGGTGACACCGGTACTGCCCGTCACTTGCATGTGTGTCTCCTGGCGCCGTCGTGGATTTTGCGGCGCTGTCGATATGGGGTGTTCAGAAACAAGGGTAGGTACTGCGATGGGGCCGTCAATGGGCGGCCGCTTCCCCGGCATCTGCGCCCGGGTCGCCCAGCCAGGCGATGGCCAGCGCACCGATGAGCAGCACCGCAGACACCGCCATGAGCGGCGCCGTGAAGCCGTGGGAAAACTGCTTGATCGCGCCGATCATCGACGGCCCGACAAAGCCGCCGAGATTGCCCACCGATACGATCAGCGCCAGACCGCCCGCCGCCGCACGGCCCGTCAGGAAGCTCGACGGGATGGCCCAGTACGTGGCCTGGAATGCCAGGATGCCGCTCACCGTCACGCACAGGGCGACCAGCTTCAGCGCGGGTGCGTGCAACACCGTGCTGGCTGCCAGCGCCGCCGCCGCCACGACAAGCGCGCCGGCCACGTAAGGAATGCGGTTCTGCGCGCGGTTCGCCACACGCGCCCACCACAGCATGACCACAGCGCCCATTGCGTACGGAGTCGCCGTCAGCCACCCGACCACGGTGTGCTCGACGCCGAACTGCTTGATGATCTGCGGCATCCACAGGCCCACGCCGATGGAGCCGACGATGCCGCAGAAGTTGATGAACGCCAGCACGAAGACGCGCCAGTTCGTCATCGCATCGCGCAGGGTCGCGCCATGCTTGCTGGCGATGTCGCGCTGCTCCAGCGCGAGACGGCGTGCGAGGACGGCCTTCTCATCGTCGGTGAGCCATTTCGCCTTTTCCGGCCGATCCGCCAGCACGAACAGGCACGCGATACCGAGCAGCACGGCTGGCAACCCTTCGATCAGCAGCAGCCACTGCCAGCTGCGCAGGCCATGCAGGCCGCCGAGCTGCAGCAACGCACCGGAAATCGGCGAGCCGATCATGTTGGCCACCGGAATGCCCACCAGGAACGCCGCGGTCACCTTGGCGCGCCACTTGCCCGGAAACCAGTGCGTGAAATACAGGTAAATGCCGGGCGTGAAGCCCGCCTCGGCCAGCCCCAGGAGGAAGCGCGCGGCCGCAAAGCTCTTGGGGCCGACTACAAACGCCGTCGCCATCGAGAAGATGCCCCACGTGATCATGATCCGCGCGATCCAGACGCGCGCGCCCACCTTCTGCATGATGAGGTTGCTGGGAATCTCGAACAGGAAATACCCGATGAAGAACAGCCCCGCCCCGAACCCGAACTGCTCGGCGGTCAGGCCGATGTCCTGGTTCATGGTGAGCGCCGCAAAGCCCACGTTGGTGCGATCGAGATAGCTGATCACATAGCAGGCGAAGATGAAGGGCAGGATGCGCCGAAACGCCTTGGCCAGCGTGCGCTCGCTCGCCTGGTAGTGGGCATCCGGCAGGGTGGCCGCGACATGCGCACTCGCGTCTGTTGGCGGCGTGGCTGCACTCAAGGTCTGGGATAGTTGCATGGTCTCCTCCATCGCGCCTCTGTGGGCGCTCCGGGTTGCGTATCGATGCGCTAGGCTGGAGCCCTCGCGCGGTGCGGCAGCGGGCCGGCGATGTCCATCTCGGTCATGAGCACCGTGCCGGATATCGATTCCGTCATGAACAGCGTCTTCATCCCGGGCCCGCCAAAGCACAGGTTGGTCAGCGAGGCACCTTCGGGGCTCGTCACAATCACCTCCGGCTCCGCGCGATGGTTCAGCACCCACGCGCGGCCCAGGCCGGGGTTGGCCACGAACAGCCTGCCCGACGTGTCGATCGCCAGGCCGTCCGGGCCGCTTGGGCCATACGACGAAAAGAACTGCCCCACCTTGCTGACCGAGCCGTCGGCCTGCAGCGGCACCCGCCACACGCAATTGCCGCGCGTCATGGCCACGTAGAGCACCTTCTCGTCCGGTGAGAGCACCAGCCCGTTGGGGCTGGGGCAGTTGTCCAGCAGCATGTCGAGCTTGCCCTCCGGCGAGAGCCGATAGACACGCCCCGTCGGATCGTGCAGCCCGGTCTGGCCCTGATCCGTGAAGTACAGGTTGCCACGCGAATCGAACGTGAGGTCATTCACGCCCTTGAAGCGCTCTGAGTTGCGCCGCTCCAGGTACGGCACGACTACGCCGCGCCGGATGTCGAGCAGCATCAGCCCGTTGCGGTAGTCGGTGATGAGCAGGTGCGCGTCGTCGAACCGCTTCATGCCGTTCGGCTCGCCGTCGTATTCGACGACAAGCTCCCATTCGCCCGCAGGCGAGATGCGGAAGATGCGGCCATGCGGGATGTCGGTCACGTACAGATGGCCGCGTCCTTGGCCATCGGGGCTCCACACCGGCCCTTCGAGGAAGGCGTCGGTGGGTTGGCCACCGCGGTTGGCGCGCGCCCACTCGGTCTGCACGTCGGGCCTGCGGAACGTGTCCGGCATGCGCGTAAAGACTTCCGCTTCACGCACGACAGCTGGCGAGAGCATGTACATGGCCATCACGCGGCAGTACGCGCGCGCTCCTCGATCACCGCGAGCACGTTGGCCGCCGCGCCCTTGCCCATGTTCACGTAGGCCGCATCGCTCACGCCGCCGATGTGCGGCGACAGGATGACGTTGCCGATGCCCTGGAACGGGTGCGGCGTCGTCATCGGCTCCACCTCGAAGCTGTCGAGCCCGGCCGCGCTCAGCTGGCCGCTGGCAAGTGCCTCGGCCAGCGCCGCCTCGTCGATGAGGCCGCCGCGCGCGGTGTTGACGAGAATCGCACCCGGCTTGAAGCGCTTGAGCGTGTCGCGGTTCAGCATCCTGCGGTTCTCGGCCGTCAGCGGGCAGTGCAGCGAGACCACGTCCGACTGCGCGTAGAGCGTGTCGAGGCTGACCAGCTGCACGCCGGCCGGTGCCTCCTTGGCATACGGATCGAACGCAAGCACCTTCATGCCGAACGCCAGCCCGATGGCGGCCGTGCGCCGTCCGATCGCGCCCAGGCCGACAAGGCCCAGCGTGCGGCCATCCAGCTCGACCGACTTGTGCGTCGCCTTGTCCCAATGTCCGGCGCGCATGCGCGCGTCGAGTTGCGGAACGGCCTTGGCGCACGCCAGGATGAGCGCCCACGCATGCTCGGCCACCGCCGCCGCATTGGCGCCGACCGCGGCGCGCACGGCGATGCCGCGCGCGGCAGCAGCCTCCTGGTCGATGACGTCGATGCCGCTGCCGTGCTTGGAGATGACCTGCAGGTTGCCGGCCGCATCCATGATGCGCGCATTGACCTTGCCGTAGCGCACGATGATCGCCACCGGCTTGTGCCGCCCGCACAGCGCGACGATGTCGTCTTCGGTCGGCTGCTTGCCGGCAAACACGACCTCGAAGTCGGCCAGCATGTCGAGCGCCTGCGGCGCCAGGTCGGCCGCCGTCACCAGGACGACAGGCTTGTGTACAGTCGCGCCCATCACAGTGCCTCGCCTTCGGCCAGCATGCCCACGGCGCGCAGTTCCTTCTCCAGCCAGCCTGGGCGCGTGTCGCCCTTGCGGATGGCGGCAATGCGGGCGGTTTCGGCATCGACCTTCTTCTGCGCCAGCACGAGAATGCGCTCGACATCGTCACGCGGGATGACGACCACGCCGTCCGCATCGCCGACGACGAGGTCGCCCGCATGCACGGTCGCGCCCGCCACGGATACCGGCAGGTTCACGCGCCCCGCCACGCTCTTGGTCGGGCCGCACGGGTTGAGGCCGGCAGAGAAGACCGGAAACGCGCCGGTCGCCAGCTCGTGCGAATCCCGCACCGCGCCGTCGATCACAAAGCCCGCAATGCCGGTGGCATGCGCCTGCGTGGCCATGATCTCGCCGATGAGCGCGCAGCTCTGGTCACCCTTGCCGTCCACCACGATCACGTCGCCGGGCTTGGCAACGGCCAGCGCCGCGTGGATGGCGAGGTTGTCGCCGGGCCGGACTTCCACTGTGACGGCGGGGCCGGCCAACTTCATCGTCGGCGACAGTGGCTTGACCCGGCCGTTCAGCGTGCCGCGACGGCCTGCCACGTCGGCCAGGATGGCGGCCTGAAAGCGGGCAGCCGACTCCACCAGGGCCGGAGAAACGCGCTCGATGTCGCGCACGATGGTGGAAGTGGAATGCAAAGGGGTACTCATGAAAAACCTGTCTCAGTGGATATCAGTTTTACTAAGTACAACACTGGTGTACCCAGTGAAACCACTATAACCACGACATCCCCGGCGATCCACTAGCGTTTACCCTTCCGCCACATAAAACGGCGTTGTACATAGTACAATCCTGCCGTCATTCGGTTCGGGGGGCGAGGAAATGGGGAACGACGGCGTCGCCGCAGTGGAAAAGGCGTTGGCCTTGCTGGATTGCTTCAAGCCGGGAGCGGAGTCGCTCTCACTTGCGGCACTGGCGCAAGTGTCCGGCATGCATAAGACGACGGTGTATCGGCTGATGAACTCGCTCGAGCGCATGCGCTATGTCATCCGCTCGGAGTCTGGCGCGTATTCGCTCGGGCCGCGCCTGCTGTACCTGGGCAAGCTGTATGAACAGTCGTTCCACCTGTCGTCGGTGGTGGAGCCGGTGCTGCATGCGCTGGCGGCCGCCACGCGCGAGAGCGCATCGTACTACGTGATCGACCACGGCCGGCGGCTCTGCCTGTTCCGCGCCGAGCCGTCGGAGGGCCTGCGCGAGACGCGGCTGCCCGGTACGTCGCTACCGCTGGACGACACCGCCATCAGCCACGTGCTGCGCTACTGGGGCCTGGGCGAACCGCTGTACGACACACCGCCCGCGCTGCCGCTCTTCACCTCCGGCGCGCGCGACCAGCACACGGCGGCGTTTGCGACGCCGGTGTTCGGCTCCGGCGACAGATTCATGGCAGCCCTGACGCTGTCGGGCGCGGCATCCAGGCTGGAAGCCGCGCGCGCATCGGGCGATTTCGTTGCGACGCAGTTGCAGGCGGCGTCCGAGTTGTCGCGCAAGCTCGGCGCGAGCGCGGGCTGGTGCGAACGGATTTACGGCGCCTGACGGCCCGGGTCTACGTTCGACCAGGCCGCCCCGCAGCCCGCGGCGCTCAGGCAGCGGCTCGCTGCATCGCCTCGCGCTGATCCCCGCCGAGGCTGTCGACCACATCCGCCAGCATCCGCGCCAACTCCCCCGTCATCAGGGCGAAGTCCGACGCGAAGCGTTCGTCGTCGTTCTGTGCGGTCGGGTCCGCGGCTTCCTTGATCACGTCGAGCGGCGTGACGCGCTTGATGGTCAGCGACGGCGTCAGCACGAACGAGATCTTGTTGTCCCACGTCATGCCCAGACGCGTGCATTGCTTGCCGGCTTCGATGTGCCGACGCATGTCGTCGGCCTCGAGCGCGTGGCCGACATACCGCACCGTGGCGCCGCCTTCGCAGGTCGAGCGCAATTCGGCGTCCAGATCCACGGTGAATCCGCCCGGGCCCTCGCCGGACAGCAGCCAATCGGTCATCGCAGCCACCGGTGAACGCGCCACCTGCACGGTGGTGAGCGGCAATGGGTCGATCGACTTCACGAGCAGGCTCCGGACGTCGTCCGCAACGGCCTGCGCAGCGGCATCGATGACGAGCCAGCCGTTGGCGGTGTCGATCCACACACGGGTATCCCGCCGGATGCTGAACGCGCGCGGCAGCAACTCGTCGGTCACCTGCTCCTTGAGTTCGCGCAGCTGCTTGCGGCCCGGCTTGTAGCCTTGCTGCTCCTCGATTTCAAGCGCGCGTTCCTTGGTGACCTGGTTGATGACCGAGGCGGGAAGCAGCTTCTTTTCGGCGCGGAACACGAGCAGCATCTGCCGGTTTGCCGCATACACGAGCGCGCCGTCGTCGCGCGGCGATGCCCATCCGAAGGTCTGCTTCTCGACGCTGTTGCCGGGCTGGAAGGCGTGGGGTGCCAGCCATTGTTCAAGCTGATCCGGGGCAACGGTCCAGGGGGCGGGAAGACGATGAAGCTGAAGGTTCTTGAACCACATGGGAATCCGGGCAAAGTCCGCGATTTTAAATGACCGCGGCGCTTTGCCCGGCTTTGCCGCCGTGCGGGTACCCGTCGCGCCGCGCCACGGCTGCAACGGTGCGCTTCAGCCGCCGATTTCCGCGTGGACGGCCCGCAGTGCGAGCCGATAGGTTTCGATGCCGAACCCGCAGATCCGCCCAGACTGGCAAGCGGCCCGATGCTGTCGAAGTGCTCCGCGATGGCGCTCGCCAACTCGAGCTCGAGCGCACCGGCCGCGCCCGCCCACGCAGCGCGTGCATGCGCTTGTCGGCAAGCGCAACGCAAACCCCTTGAGCGCGAAGGGCGCGGTGACCCAGTCACATCAGAGGGGGGCACTGCGCTCCTGTTGCGACGATGCCAAGCGACAGAAGGCGGCTCGCTCCTCGAAAAAAATGCCGCGCTCTCTCGAGCACGGCCTTCTTTGCGCCAGGGCCGCCGTTTCCGGCGGCTCTTCATTCTGCATCGATCAGCCTGCCTGGCGCACCGCGGGCGTTTCTTCCCCGCGCTTGCCCAGCACCAGCTGCACCACCACCGCGACGATGATGTTGAAGGCCAGCGCCGCGAGCCCCGTGTAGATGGAGAACTTGTCGCCGCCAATCACAAAGGTGTGCACGGGCTTGATGCCGTCGGAGAACGCCAACCAGCTGCCGGCGATCATGCCCGCCGCCCACCCGGTCAGCAGCGCCGGCGCACGGAAGCGGTTCGACACGTTGAACAGCCCGAACACCACCGACGGGAAGGTCTGCACGATCCACACGCCGCCCAGCAGCTGCAGGTCCAGTGCGAACTTCGTCGGCAGGAACAGGATGAACACCAGCGCGCCCGCCTTGACGATCAGCGAGATCACCTTGGCCACCTTTTCCTCGCCGGCGTGCGACAGGTCCGGCGCCACGTAGGGCTTCCAGAAGTTGCGCGTGAAGAGGTTGGCCGCGCCGATCGACATGACCGCCGCCGGCACCAGCGCACCGATGGCGATGGCCGAAAACGCAAAGCCCGTGAACCAGCTCGGGAACAGCGCGTTGAACAGCGCGGGCACCACGTCGTTGTTGTTCGTCACCTTGATGCCTGCAGCGTAGGCCATGAAGCCCAGCAGCGCGATCAGGCCCAGTAGCACCGTGTAGGCCGGCAGGAAGACGGCGTTCTTGCGGATGGTGTCTGCACTGCGCGCGGCAAAGATGCCCGTGAGCGTATGCGGATACATGAACGCGGCCAGTGCCGAGCCGATCGCCAGCGAGGCAAACGGCAGGAACTGCGCAGGCTTCAGCGTCAGCCCCGTGGCCCCGCCCTTGACGGCAAACGCGTCATGCGCCGAGGCAAACACCGCACCATAGCCGCCCAGCTTGGCCGGCACCAGCACCACGGCCACCAGCACCACGATGTAGATCATGATGTCCTTGACGAACGCGATGAGCGCCGGCGCCCGCAGGCCCGCGGAGTACGTGTACAGCGCCAGGATGATGAAGGCCGCCGCCAGCGGCAGCTCGCCCGTCAGGCCCAGCGCCTTGATCACGACCTCCATGCCGATGAGCTGCAGCGCGATGTACGGCATCGTCGCCACCACGCCGGTGAGCGCCACGGCAAACTCGAGTGCGCGCGAGCCGTAACGGCCGTACACCGCATCGGCCGCCGTCACGTGGCCATTGGCATGCGCCACCTTCCACAGCTTCGGCATGATCAGGAAGACGATCGGATACACCAGGATCGTGTACGGCAGCGCGAAGAAGCCATACGCGCCCACGGCATACACGAGCGCCGGCACGGCGATCACGGTGTAGGCGGTGTAGAAATCGCCGCCCACCAGGAACCACGTGATCCAGGTGCCGAAGTTGCGGCCGCCCAGGCCCCATTCGTCGATGTGCGCGCCCTTGTCGGATTGCCCGCGCTGCCAGCGCGAGGCGATGAAACCCAGCACCGTCACCAGCGCAAAGAAGAAGATGAAGATGCCCAGCGCAGTCCAGTTGATCTGTCCGTCCATCATTCTTCTCCCTTGCTCTGGCCGTTCTTGAAGACGATCCAGATCAGCAGCGAGGTGATCGGCACCCAGAGGAACTGATACCAGTAGAAGAACGGAAAGCCGAACAGCGTGGGCGTTTCCTGGTTGTAGAACGGCACCCACAGCAGGCCGATGAATGGCAGCGCGAGCAAGAACTTCATGGATCTGTCTCCTGATGCGGACTTCGGATGTTGTTTTGAACCGGTGAGGTGCCACGCGAAGCGCGTGACCGGACAGTCATCTGACGAAGTGCTTTCCGTCTCTGTTGTTATCGGGCGCACTGTGACCGCGCCATCCTCGGAAAACCATCCGCACCTGTACGCACCCACCACACGTAGTACTACGTAGCAAGCGTAGACTTTTCGCGTGAAATAACCAATCGCTAAGGCTGGTGCGGGTTTCCTAGGGTTTTCACGAATTCCGGCAACGCGCGCTGATGGTGGGATACGCGAGGAAACGCGGAAGCGGCGCGCAAGTGCGGCTTGCCGCCAAGCAAAGCGGGGCGGACGGTGTTGGCCGCGGGGCGTTACGGATGCCGGCCTGCGGCACAGCAGAATCCTGGCTGCTGCCGGGGGTATTAGTCAGTTTGTCTCACGAATGGCGGCCGTCCCCATGCCGCCATGCCACGGCCGCGCAAAACCAGCTGCACCGCACCGCCGCACGGCATGGCGACGCGCAAGCCCGGCACCCCGCCGCCGCTGGCGGCATACGCCGCGCCGCGCATGGACACGCCCAGCGTCGCCCCCCTCATTCGCGCCACGTTGGCAAGCGCGGACGCCGTGCCCGAGCGCTCGGGTCCGATGGCGCCCACCGCCGCGCCCCATCTGCGACCCCGTGGCACAGCCCATGCCGAGGCCGATCAGGGCTTGGCGGCAGCCAGCACCTGCGGCAGGCGCGCCAGCATCGCGTCGCGCGAGCGGATGCCGCCCGAGGTGGGCTCGATCTTGTCGTCCTGGATCAGGTTCGCAAACACGTAGGTCCGGCCTCCTTTCTTCGCCCAGCCGACAAACCAGCCATAAGCGTGGGCCTGATCCCACGTGCCGTCGGCCGAGGTATTGCCCGGCGCCGGGCCCGCCGTGCCCGTCTTGCCCTGCACGGCCCAGCCGCCGGGCACCTGCCACGTCTGCACGGTGCGGTCGACCATCTCGTACGTCTGCGCCGACACGGGCAACTGCCGGTTGACGAGCCGGCGCAGAAAGCCGACCTGCTCCTCGGGCGAGATCTTCAGCGACGAGGTGATCCACGAGCGATCCAGGCCGTTGTTCTTGCCCGGGTCGCCGCTCACATCCATGTTGCCGTAGTCGAGCTTGCGCACGTACGAGGCGAACATCTGCGCGCCCATCGCGTGGGTGATGCGCTGGGAATACCAGACCACCGAATACTTGAGCCACAGCGTCGGGTCGACAGGCTGGCGCCACGGCCGGCCGCCCCAGTCGGGGTCGCCGCGCCTGAAGTGTTCGACCGGCGTGTGCGGGTCTTTCAGGAAGCCGGCGTCGTAGCCCATGACGGCCAGCGCCAGCTTGAAGGTGGACGCCGGCGTCACGCGCTCGTTGCACTTGCCCTCCTGCAGGACGACCTTGCCCGTGGCGGCGTCGGCAACGAGCGTGCAGACAGGGTGTTCGGCATGGGCGAAGGTGGCCAGGGCGGCAAGGAAGGCGCCGGTGGTGGCGTGGCGGAGTTTCGTCATCGGGCAAACCTCGTTAATGGACTGCAATGCACTGCGCGGCAGCGTAGCAGCGAGGTGGCGGCCCGGCAGATGGCCAGCGACGTAACGGGTGTAACCGCGGCGCCGCGCGGCAATGCCGGCCTGCGCAAAAAAGGGGCTTGCAAATTCTGGAGCGGCCGGTAAAATGCGCCGCTCACCTAGCCCAGGTGGCGGAATTGGTAGACGCACTAGTTTCAGGTACTAGCGGGTAACTC
>FLYJ01000020.1_pt1 | contig 83225 bp, 72 predicted proteins | sample 1122561 | NCBI WGS metagenome assembly FLYJ01 (sample SAMEA4346788, study PRJEB14843) | hot springs metagenome | biome: Terrestrial Biome; feature: Habitat; material: Sediment | place: India | collected 2012-06-12 | depth 1760 m
CTTTCGCCATCTCGGGCGCGCATTTCTTTGCTTACTTTCTTTGGGCAAGACCAACGAAAGTGAGTCAGCCCCGGCAGGGATGAAACAAGGGATGCACCACAAGCACAAAAAATCCAGCCCTCCCCACCACCCGAGACCGCCAAGTCCACCCCAATTGACAATCCCATCCCCCTTCCGTAAATTCCGCCCATCCATCCGGGAGAGCGTGCCCGCCGTACACGGCAAGGCGCCGCCGAAGGGGTAGCACCCGAAAACTCTCAGGCATCCAGGACCGGGCGGATCGGCGGACATGCGTCCGACCGCACTCTGGAGAGCTGGCGCCGCACGACCACTGCGGGCGCCCACCGAAGGGGCTCACGAACGGCGCGCACCGCTATGCGCACCGCTTCGCAATCTCTCAGGTACCAAGGACAGAGGGGCCATCTGCGCAGCTTGTTGATCTTCATGGCGTCACCATGGGGCATCAGGCTGCGCGGGTGGCCTTTTTGCTTTTCTGGTTCCGATCCATGCGCCGCGCCCTCAGCCACACCGGCGGCGCCTCAAGCCGAGAGACTCCATGACGCTCCAACACACGCCGCTCAATGCCATCCACCGCTCGCTGGGCGCCCGCATGGTCGACTTCGGCGGCTGGGACATGCCCGTCAACTACGGCTCCCAGATCGAAGAACACCACGCCGTGCGGCAGGACGCCGGCGTCTTCGACGTTTCGCACATGTGCGTGGTCGACCTCACGGGGCCGCGCGTGCGCGACTTCCTGCGTGGGCTGCTGGCCAACAACGTCGACAAGCTCCAGACGCCCGGCAAGGCGCTCTACAGCTGCATGCTGAACGCCAAGGGCGGCGTGATCGACGACCTGATCGTCTATTTCTTCCGTGAAGACTGGTTCCGCCTGGTGGTCAACGCCGGCACCGCGCCGACCGACCTCGAGTGGATCGTCGAGCAGAACAATGCCGCCGGTACCGGCGTGACGATCACGCCGCGCCGCTCCGACAACAACGCGGGCCCCGAGCCGCTGGGCATCCTGGCGGTGCAGGGCCCGAACGCCCGCGCCCGGACATACGCGGCACTGCCCGGCACGCAGGCGGTGGGCGACGCGCTCAAGCCTTTCAACGCAGGGTTCGTCACCGTGGAACACGTGGGCGAGATCATGGTCGCGCGCACCGGCTATACCGGCGAAGACGGCTTCGAACTGGTCGTGCCCGCCGCGCAGATCGCCGGCGTGTGGGAGCGCCTGCTGCAGGCCGGCGTGCGCCCGGCAGGCCTGGGCGCACGCGACACGCTGCGCCTGGAAGCCGGCATGAACCTCTACGGCCAGGACATGGACGAGCACGTCTCGCCGCTGGACGCCGGCCTGGCCTGGACGGTCGACCTGCAAAGCGAACGCGACTTCACTGGCAAGGCCGCACTGCTGGCCGGCGGCCAGCGCGAACAGTTCGTCGGCCTGATTCTGCGCGACAAGGGCGGCGTGCTGCGCGCCCACCAGAAGGTCATCACGCCCGTCGGTGACGGCGAAATCACCAGCGGCACGTTCAGTCCGAGCCTGTCGCAATCGATCGCACTGGCGCGCCTGCCGAAGAGCGTGGCCCTGGGCACCGACGTGCAGGTCGAAATCCGCGACCGCAAGCTGACCGCGACAGTGGTTAAACTGCCGTTCGTGCGCAATGGCAAGGCGCTGGTCAGCTGAACCCGAATTCCCACCATTCCCATCTTCCGGAGAACCTTTTCATGAGCAACGTCCCCGCCGATCTGAAGTACACCGAACACGACGAGTGGATCCGCGTTGAAGCCGACGGCACGCTGACCATCGGCATCACCGACTACGCGCAGGACGCACTGGGCGACATCGTCTTCCTGGATCTGCCGGAAGCCGGCCGCAGCGTCAACAAGGACGAGGCGATTGCGGTGGTCGAGTCGGTCAAGGCCGCTTCGGACATCTACGCACCGGTTGCCGGCGAGATCGTTGCCCGCAACGAAGATGCGATCGGCTCGCCCGAATCCGTCAACGGCGACGCGTACGCCGCGTGGCTCTTCAAGATCAAGCCGGCCAACGCCGATGACGTGAACGCGCTGTGGACGGCAGAGAAGTACGCCGCCGAACGCGCCTAAGCCGCACCCCGAGCCGATGCGCCTGACCCGCGCATCGGCTTTTGCCTGAATTTCGAGCCCTTGCCATGAACGCTCCGCACCCCGCTTCCTCGGCGCTTGCCGCTGAACGTCCTACCCTCGCCGAACTGGAGGCGCGCGACGCCTTCTCGCATCGCCACATCGGCCCGTCTGCCGAAGAGCAGGCGCAGATGCTGGCCACGCTCGGCTACGCCAGCCGCGCCGAGCTGATCGACGCCGTGATCCCGGCCGCCATCCGCCGCAAAGACGGGATGCCGCTGGGCGAATTCACGCAACCGCTGACCGAAGAAGCGGCGCTGGCCAAGCTGCGCGGCATCGCGGGGCAGAACCGCGTGTTCAAGAGCCTGATCGGCCAGGGCTACTACGGCACGCACACGCCGGGCGTCATCCTGCGCAACATCCTCGAAAACCCCGCCTGGTACACGGCGTACACGCCGTATCAGCCGGAAATCTCCCAGGGGCGCCTGGAAGCGATGCTGAATTTCCAGCAGATGGTGATCGACCTTACGGCGATGGACATCGCCAATGCGTCGATGCTGGACGAAGCGACCGCCGCGGCTGAAGCCATGACGCTGCTGCAGCGGATTGGCAAGTCGAAGTCGACCGTGTTCTTCGTGGCCGACGACGTGCTGCCGCAAACGCTGGAAGTCGTGCGCACGCGCGCCAAGCCGATCGGCGTGCAGGTGGTGACCGGCCCGGCGGCCGACGCTGCCAAGCACGACGCGTTCGGTGTGCTGCTGCAATACCCGGGCGCCAACGGTGCGCTGCTGGGCGATCTGGCGACGTACCAGGCGCTCACCGATGCCGTGCACGCCGCCGGCGGCCTGGTCGTGGCCGCCGCCGACCTGCTGGCGCTCACGCTGCTGGCCGCGCCGGGCGAATGGGGCGCTGACGTCGTGATCGGCAACACGCAGCGCTTTGGCGTGCCGTTCGGTTTCGGCGGCCCGCACGCCGGCTACATGGCCGTGCGCGATGCGTTCAAGCGCTCGATGCCCGGCCGACTGGTCGGCGTGACGATCGATGCGCAAGGCAACCCGGCCTACCGCCTCGCGCTGCAAACGCGCGAGCAGCACATCCGCCGCGAGAAGGCCACCTCGAACATCTGTACCGCGCAGGTGCTGCTGGGCGTGATGGCGTCGATGTACGCCGTCTACCACGGCCCGCAAGGCCTGAAGCGCATCGCCCAGCGCGTGCACCGCCTGACCGCCACGCTGGCCGCCGGCCTGCGCGCGATCGGCTACACGCTGGAAGCCGACGCCTTCTTCGACACGCTGACCGTCGCCACCGGCCCGCGCACCGCCAACCTGCACATCGCTGCGCAGGCGCACGGCATCAACCTGCGCCAGATCGACGACGCGCGACTGGGCATCTCGCTGGACGAAACGGTCACGCGCGCCGATGTCGTGGCGCTGTGGGACATCTTCGCGCATGCCGCGCACGCCGCCGCACCGGACTTCGACCAGACCGAAGCGGGCGTCGCCGATGCGTATCCGGCCTCGCTCATCCGCCAGAGCGCATACCTGACGCATCCGGTGTTCAACGCGCACCACTCCGAGCACGAAATGCTGCGCTACCTGCGCAGCCTGGCTGACAAGGATCTCGCGCTCGACCGCACGATGATCCCGCTGGGCTCGTGCACGATGAAGCTCAACGCCACCGCAGAAATGCTGCCGGTGACGTGGCCCGAGTTTTCGAACATCCATCCGTTCGCACCGGCCGACCAGACCGTCGGCTACCGCGAGATGATCGACCAGCTCGAGCAGATGCTCTGCGCCGCCACCGGCTACGCCGCCGTGAGCCTGCAGCCGAATGCCGGCTCGCAGGGCGAATACGCCGGTCTGCTGATCATCCACGCCTACCACGCCAGCCGTGGCGAAGCGCACCGCAACGTGTGCCTGATCCCGTCGTCGGCGCACGGTACGAACCCCGCATCGGCGCAGATGGCCGGCATGCAGGTGGTCGTGGTGGCCTGCGATGAGCGCGGCAACGTCGATCTGGCCGATCTGGAAAAGAAGGCCGCCGAGCACAGCAAGAACCTCGCGGCCATCATGATCACCTACCCGTCCACGCACGGCGTGTTCGAGGAAGGCGTGAAGCGCGTCTGCGAAATCGTGCACAGCCACGGCGGCCAGGTCTACGTGGACGGCGCCAACATGAACGCCATGGTCGGCACCGCCGCGCCGGGCCACTTCGGCGGCGACGTCTCGCACCTGAACCTGCACAAGACGTTCTGCATTCCGCACGGCGGCGGCGGCCCGGGCGTCGGCCCGGTGGCCGTGGGTGCGCACCTCGCGCCGTTCCTCCCGGGGCGCGCGGCGTCGGGTGAAGATGCCAGCCAGAACATCGGCAATGTGTCGGCGTCGGCGTTCGGCTCGGCGTCGATCCTGCCGATCTCGTGGATGTACATCGCGATGATGGGCGCCGCGGGCCTGACCGCCGCCACCGAGACGGCCATCCTGTCGGCCAACTACGTGGCCAAGCGTCTCGCGCCGTACTACCCGGTGCTGTACACGGGCGCGCACGGCCTGGTGGCCCACGAGTGCATTCTCGACATCCGTCCGCTGCAGAAGGAATCGGGCATCAGCAACGAAGACATCGCCAAGCGCCTGATGGACTTCGGCTTCCACGCACCGACGATGAGCTTCCCGGTGCCGGGCACGCTGATGATCGAGCCGACCGAAAGCGAGCCGAAGGTGGAACTCGACCGTTTCATCGACGCGATGATTGCCATCCGCGGCGAGATCGACAAGGTCATCTCGGGCGAATTCGACCGTGAAGACAACCCGCTCAAGCACGCGCCGCACACCGCAGCCGTGGTGATGGCCGATGACTGGTCGCACAAGTACACGCGCGAGCAGGCCGCTTACCCGGTGGCATCGCTGCGCGCACGCAAGTACTGGCCGCCGGTTGGCCGCGCCGACAACGTCTACGGCGACCGCAACCTGTTCTGCGCCTGCGTGCCGATGAGCGAGTACGCGCAGGACTAAAGCCGGCGACCCAGCGCGATTGCCATCGCGCCGCGCCTCAGGCGGCCGCCTCGCACCACGGGGCGGCCGTTTGCATCTGAACAACCCGAGCGCGGGCGGCCACAAGCCGACTCGCCCCTTTTGCAAAACGCCCCCCGGAGCCTGACCCCATGGCTGTTTCTGTTTTCGACCTCTTCAAGATCGGCATCGGCCCGTCCAGCTCGCACACCGTCGGGCCGATGCGCGCCGCGCTGATGTTCGCCTCCGGCCTCGAAGCCGACGGCCTGATGCCGCAAGTCGCCAGCGTGCGCGTCGAGCTGTATGGCTCGCTCGGCGCCACCGGCAAGGGCCACGGCACCGATCGCGGCGTCATCCTCGGCCTGATGGGCGAGGCGCCGGACACCATCGACCCCGACACCATCGAAGACAAGCTGGCGGCGCTGCGCGCGTCGCAGTCGCTGTCGCTGCTGGGCCGTCACGCGGTGCGCTTTACCGAGAAGGAGCACATCGCCTTCTATCGCCGCGAGGCGATGGCCGAGCACCCGAACGGCATGAAGTTCCATGCCTTCGATGCGGCCGGCGAGCGGCTGCGCGAGGCGCGCTACCTGTCGGTGGGCGGCGGCTTTGTCGTCACGGCCGGTGCGCCGAATACGCAAGTGCTGGCCGCACACGACCAGTTGCCGCATCCGTTCCGCAGCGGCAAGGAATTGCTGGCGATGTGCGAATCGACGGGCAAGTCCATCGCCCGCCTGATGCTCGAAAACGAACTGACGTGGCGCACCGAAGCCGAAGTGCGCGCCGGCTTGCTCAACATATGGCACGTGATGCAGGCGTGCGTGGCGCGCGGCTGCCGCACCGAGGGCGAACTGCCGGGCCCGTTCCACGTGCGTCGCCGCGCGGCGGAGCTGTATTCACGGCTCACGGTGCAGGCCGAACGCGCGCTGTCCGATCCGCTGTCGGTCATCGACTGGGTGAACCTGTATGCGATTGCCGTGAACGAAGAAAACGCCGCGGGCGGGCGCGTCGTCACGGCGCCGACCAACGGCGCCGCCGGCATCATCCCCGCCGTGCTGCATTACTACGACCGCTTCGTGCCCGGCGCGAACGACAACGGCGTGGTCGATTTTCTGCTCACCGCCGGCGCGATCGGCATGCTGTACAAGATGAACGCGTCGATCTCGGGAGCGGAGGTCGGCTGCCAGGGGGAGGTCGGCGTGGCGTGTTCGATGGCGGCGGGTGCGCTGGCAGCGGTGCTGGGCGGCACGCCTGCGCAGGTCGAAAACGCAGCGGAGATCGGCATGGAGCACAACCTGGGGCTGACATGCGACCCAGTCGGCGGGCTGGTGCAGATTCCGTGCATCGAGCGCAATGCGATGGCCTCGGTGAAGGCCGTGAACGCGGCGCGCATGGCGTTGCGCGGAGACGGCACGCACTATGTCTCGCTCGATTCGGTCATCAAGACCATGCGTGAAACGGGCGCGGACATGAAGACCAAGTACAAGGAGACGGCCCGCGGCGGCCTGGCGGTCAACATCGTGGAGTGCTGAGGCTGCGCGCAGAACGGCGGCGAATGCCCCCACCACCAAACGCGAAATCCGGCCGGGCGGTGGGGCGTTAACATGCAAGGCGTTTCACCTTCCATTCCGCCATTTCGATCATGCAGATCTACCACAACCCGCGTTGCTCCAAATCCCGCGCTGCGCTTGAGCGGGCCCAGGCCTTTGCCCAGAAGACGGGCGAACCGCTCGACGTCGTCGATTACCTCGTCACGCCGCCCACGCTGGATGCGCTCAAGACACTGGCGGCGCAACTCGATGCGCCCGTGCGCAGCCTCGTGCGCGAGAACGAAGACGAATACGCGCAACTGAACCTGGCGGATGCCTCCGACGAGGCGCTGCTCGAGGCCATCGCGGCGCATCCGCGGCTGCTGCAGCGTCCGGTGCTCGTACGCAACGGGAAGGCCACCATTGGCCGGACGCCGGAAGCGCTCGACGCGTTCCTGAAGTAAGCCCACATCGGGGGCCCCACAGTTGAACGGCCTGCCGATTTCCATCGGGCAGGCCGTTCAGGGGTGGCCGTATCGCCTTGCGCGAGGGCCGGGGCTGCGTCCGTCAAGACGCGCTGGGGCACCGGATCATTCCAGGCCCATCCATCGGGCCATTTCTGACCCGAAACCAATGGCCAGCAGCGCTGCGAGCACCACTGCCAGCGCCACCGCGGTCGATACCGCAGTGACTTTCATGACCTCCGCATCGTCGTGCTCGCTGCTGTGCGCGCGATGCAGATGCACGCGCATGCCCAGCGGCATGGCCTTCGCGGACGGCTTGCGATGCCAGTGCAAGCGCTCCGCCATCGCTCGCAAGTGTTGCGTGTCAAACGCGTCACGGGAAAATCGCATCGCGGTACCTCCCGTCGTGTGTGTGGAGCCGACGCCGGCACGCACCGGCGTCGGGGGTACGTGCGGCCCGATGACGATACGACAGGCAAATGGCGTATGCGAGTGGCTTTGCTTGTCGGCGCCGGGTGGCGCAGTCGTCTGGTCGCCTCGCACAAGCCCAGCGTAGACGCGGGTTTGCGGCCCCGCAAGTTGCGCCGCGGCATGGTGCGCGCGTCACGCGCGCGAAACGCAAACGGTATGCGGCTCTTGCCGCGATGCGTGACGCTTTCTGCGCCCGACTGCACCGCGCCTGGGCGCTCAATCCTGAGCAGATTGGTGGGACACTTGCTCGGCGGCGCGCTCGGCCTCGCGCTTGCGCAACTCTGCCAGCATGTTGCAGAAGAGGGCGCCTTGCTCCTTCGCGTCGTCCAGCGCGATGTGCGTGTGCGGCAGCGGATCGTGCCAGTGCTCGGGAAACGCCGCCTTCACGTTGCGCCGGTACGGCATGCCCGTCAGCGCAAAGGCCAGCGTCTTGATGTCGAGCGCGGCCCACCCGAACGGCGAGCGCCCCGCGAACCGCATCATGTACCAGAACATGTACGTGAAATCGAAGCCCGCCGGAAACGCCACGAACACCGGCTTGCCCGGCAGGCTCTCGACCCACTCCACATAGCGCGGCAAGGCCACCTCAGGCGCCTCGAGATTGCTGCGGCACGCGGCCCACGCCTCGGGCTGCGTCTGCCACCACTGCATCTGGACCGGATGGCCTTCCGCGCCGGGCAGCGTTTCGAGGTTGGCTTCGAACGTGCCGACGAGCGTCTTGTCGGCCAGGTAGGCCGCGCTGGCAAAACTGAGCATCGAGTGCGGCCCGGGGATGGGCCCATCGGCCTCGACGTCGGTGCTGACGTAGATCTCGGGCCGCGTGTCGGGCGGCTGGTTGCCGCGCTTGCGGCGGGGCTTGTCCTGGGCCGCGGCGGGCGCGGTGTCGGCGAAGGTGTCGTCGCTCTCGTTGGTGTCGTCGCTCATGTTGTGCCTTCGTTGGCAAACAGCCGATCGGCGACGTACGGATTGGTCGCGCGCTCATCGCCAAAGGTGGAGACCGGGCCGTGGCCCGGCACAAAGGTGACGTCGTCGCCGAGCGGCCACAGCTTTGTGCGGATCGAGCGGATCAGATCCGCATGGTTGCCGCGCGGAAAATCGGTGCGGCCGATCGAGCCCGCGAACAGCACGTCGCCGACGATGGCGACGCGGTCTTCCGCACTGAAGAACACCACGTGGCCGGGCGTGTGGCCGGGGCAGTGGAACACCTGCAGCGTGCGGCCGGCGGCCTGCACGGTGTCGCCGTCGTCCAGCCAGCGATCGGGCACGAACGCCTCGGCCTGCGGAAAGCCGAAGCGCTGGCTCTGCACCGGCAGCTGGTCGATCCAGAACGCCTCGTCCTTCTGCGGACCTTCGATGGGCACGCCGAGCTGCCTGCGCAGGGCGTCGGCGGCGGCGCAGTGGTCGACGTGGCCGTGCGTGAGCAGGATCTTTTCGATGCGCGCGCCGTGCTGCTGGGCGGCCGCCAGGATGCGCTCGACGTCGCCGCCGGGGTCGGTGACGGCGGCCGCGCCATCGTCGCCAATCAGCAGCGTGCAGTTCTGTTCAAACGGCGTAACGGGGACGACGACGACTTTCATGTGATTTTTTGTGCGCATTTGCGCGAGGCAGGGATAACCCGATTGTATCGGCCCGAGCCCGCGCCAGCACTGGGCTCGCGGGCCGGCCTGTTACATCAGAAAGAAAATTTTACAAAATTGATGCGAGATGACTGCATGATGTGATCGTTTTAATAGGAAATGTAAATAGTCGACCAAAGCATGCGTGTTAGACTCGCGCCCATGCTCAAGCTTTCCCACCCGATCTCCAGCCTTTTGGCCGGCCGCACGCTGCGTGCCTGGCTGACGCACGGCACCACGCTGCTGGTGCTGGCGGGCTGTGCCGCTGTCCCGGGCGAACCGCCTGCGGGCACACAGACCGGCGTGCAGGCCAGCAAGCCCGCCGCACCCGCGACTGCCCTCAAGCCGGCCGACCCGCGCGACAACCCCGACGCCTGGGGTTCGCTGTCGTTTCGCGGCGTGCCCGATTCGAACGGCCTCAAGCTCGACGAGAACACCGACACCACGCCCGGCCTGCGCGCAGACCTGGGCACCTTCGAAGAGCGCGGCATCGCCTCGTGGTACGGCCGCGGCTTCCACGGCCGGCGCACCGCCAGCGGCGAGCGCTTCGACATGAATGCCTTCACGGTGGCGCACCCGTCGCTGCCCCTGCAGAGCTGGGTGCTCGTGCGCAACCTCGCCAACGACCGCGTGGTCGTCGCCAAGGTGACGGATCGCGGCCCGTACTACGGCAAGCGCATCCTCGACATGTCGTACGCCGCCGCCAAGCGGCTCGATTTCGTCAAGCGCGGTTCGACCCGCGTGGAGATCCGCCGCCTGTCACGCGCAGAAGTCGAAGCGCTGCGCCCCGAGCTCACGCAAACCGACGTGGCCAGCAACGATGGCGATGCCGATGTGGGCGCCGACGACCCGACGCCGGCCAAGCGTGTGAAGCATCGCGCCAGGAAGGCGCGGCACCGTTAATCCTTCCCGTCGTTCTTGAGCGCCAGCGCGCTCTGGTACAGCGCATCGACCGGCGCACCGGTGATCGCGCCCGCCAGCTTTGCCGCGCGTTTGGCCGGCAGCTCGGCCAACAGCAGACGCAAGACCTGGTCCGCTGCCAGGGCCGTGGGCGCCGCGTCCTGCGCGCCCGCACCTTCCACCACCAGCACGAATTCGCCCTTGCCATGCGAGGCATCGGCGGCCAGCCATGCGGGCGCCTCCGCCGCCGGCAGCACGACGATCTGCTCGAACAGCTTGGTCAGTTCGCGCCCGATGAGCACGCGCCGCGCCGGCAGATGCTCGGCCAGCGCCGCCAGTGTCGCGTCGATGCGATGCGGCGCCTCGTACAGGACCCACGCCGGCCCGTGCGCCGCCCATTGGCGGATGGCCGCATCGCGCTGCCCCGCCTTGGGCGGCAGGAAGCCGACGAAGGTGAATTGCCCGGCGGACGTGTCGAGCAGCTCGCCGGCGGCCGAGAGCGCAGTCACCACGGCACTGGCGCCGGGCAGCGGAATCACGCGATGGCCCGCCGCGCGCACGGCCTGCACAATGCGCGAGCCGGGGTCGGACACGCCCGGCGTGCCGGCATCCGACACATAGGCGATGCGCTCGCCCTGCGCCAGACGCGCCACGATGCGCTCGGCCGCTTCGCGCTCGTTGTGCTCGTGTGCGGCCAGCATCGGGCGCGACAGCCCCAGCCGATTGAGCAGTTGCCCCGTGTTGCGGGTGTCCTCGCAGGCCACCGCATCGACCAGGCCGAGCACGTGCCGCGCCCGCAGCGATACGTCGGCGGCGTTCCCGATGGGGGTGGCCACCACATATAATGCGCCGGCGGGGTAATGCTGGTCGTGCGCCAGCAGGGTCCAGTCAGGATCACTCACGAGAACTTCTCTCCGTCACTTGGTTCAAACCGCCAATGCACGCGCCGCAGCCCGTCTCTTCGCAGTCCACGATGCCACTCACAGCCGCGACCGGCGATGCCGGCGAAGACCGCGCACTCCGCTATCTGCAAGCGCGGGGCCTGTCGGTGGTCACGCGCAATTATCGCTGCAAGGCCGGTGAGATCGACCTGGTGATGCGCGATGCGGCCGGCGCGCTGGTCTTCGTGGAAGTCCGTGCCCGCGTGGCACGCTCCACGCAGCGCTTTGGCGGTGCGGCCGCCAGCGTGACGCCGACCAAGCAGCGCCGCCTGATCGCGGCGGCCGAAGATTTTCTCGCGCAGCAGGCGCAGGATGTCCCCGCCTGCCGCTTTGACGTCATCGCCATCGACGGCACGCGCATCGAGTGGATGCGCGATGCCTTTGGTGTCGAAGCGTGAATCTCGCTCTTGTCGCTCTTCTCTCTTCCGGACTTCATTCAAGGACAGCATGAAACCCTCGTCGCCTACGTCTGCCCGCTTGCGTCACTCGGTCAAGCGCACCGTTGTGCTGGCCGCCCTGGCCGGCATCACCGCCACGCAGCTGACCGCCTGCTTCCCGCTGTTTGCCGGCGCCGTGGCCGGTGGCGTCGCCCTGGCCACCGACCGACGCCCGACCGCCACGCAGACCATCGACCGCGGCCTGCAGATGGAGGCCGAGAACACGCTGATCTCGCGCTACAACGGCCGCGCGCACGTCAACGTCACCGTCTACAACCGCAAGGTGCTGCTGACGGGCGAAGCCGGCACCGAGCAGACCAAGCAGGAGATCGGCCAATACGCGCAAAAGCTCGAGAATGCCCGCGAGGTCGTCAACGAGTTGGTCGTGACGCCTGAATCGAGCACGATGAGCTCGCGTGCCAACGACACCTACATCACCACCAAGGTGAAGGGCGTGCTGGCCGGCGCGGAAGGCGTGCCCTGGAACTCCATCAAGGTGACCACCGAAGCGCAGACCGTCTTCCTGATGGGCGTGGTGACCGAAGCCGAAGGCAACCGTGCCACCGAAGCGGTGCGCACCGTGGGCGGCGTCAACAAGGTCGTGAAGGTGTTCGACTACGTGAGCGAAGACGAGCGCAAGCGCCTGGACGCGAATGCCACGTCGACCAACCCCTCGGTGGCGCCCGACGCGTCGCAAGGCACGCCCGCCACTGTGCGCGGCACGCCGACGGCCACGCAGGCCCCCGCGCCCGTGACCTCCGCATCGCCCGGGGTGACGGTGTCGCCGACCACCTCGCCGGCGCTGCCGCCGGGCAAGCAGCTGCCGTAACGGTGCCGGCAGCCTCGGCCCCCATCGCTTTGCAAAGAACGCAGCCATCGGGCTGCGTTTTTTGTTGGCTGCGCGCATCACCCAGGCACATGGCCGGCGGTGCGTGCTAGCGTATGACGCTTGCCCGACTTCGCTGCCCCCCATGCCCGTCGTCCACCGTCTTGCCGCCGCGGCTCTGCTGGCGGCACTGCCCACGGCCCGCGCGGCCGATCGTCCGCCCTCCGACCCCCAGGCCCGCACATGGGCGGCATCGTGCGCGGGCTGCCATCACGCCGATACCGCGCCGGGCGTCGGGCGCGCCGTACAGACGCTGCCCCCGCTCGCGGGCCGCTCGCAGGCCGAGCTGATCGATACGCTGCAGGCGTTCCGCAACGGCACACGCCCGTCCACGGTGATGGGCCAGATTGCGCGTGGTTATGACGATGCGCAGATCGCCGCCATTGCCGGCTGGCTGTCGCGCCAATCGCAGGAGGCACCATGACCGCATCTCCCTGCATGAAGGACCGGCGGGCCGTGCTGCGCGCGCTGGGCGCGACGGCGCTGGCCGGGCCGCTGGCGGCATGTGCGTCGCTGTCGGGCGCGCGCAATGCGCGTGTCGTGGTGGTTGGCGGCGGCTATGGCGGGGCCACGGCGGCCAAGTACGTACGCACGTTCTCCGGAGGGCGTGTCGACGTGACGCTGGTCGAGCCGAACGCGACGTTCGTTTCGTGTCCCTTGTCGAACCTCGTGGTGTCCGGCGACCGCGACCTGGCGTCGGTGACCGTGCCGTACGACGCGCTGGTCGGGCGCCACGGGGTGCGTTGGGTGCGGGATCGCGCATCGGCCATCGACGTCGGTGCAAGGCAGGTGCGCCTGGCCGGCGGCGGCACGCTGGATTACGACCGCCTGATCCTGTCGCCCGGCATCGATTTCATTGCGGGTGCGATTCCCGGCTTGGCGAACCCCGCCACGGCGGCACAGGCGCCGCACGCGTGGAAGGCCGGCATGCAGACGCTCGCGCTGCGCCACCGGCTCGAGGCCATGCCCAACGGCGGCACGGTGGCGATCAGCATTCCGCTCGCGCCGTATCGCTGCCCGCCCGCGCCGTACGAGCGTGCCTGCCTGATCGCGCACTGGCTGCAGCGCGCCAAGCCCGACTCGCGCGTGCTCATCCTCGATGCCAATGACGATGTGACGTCCAAGGGCGCGCTGTTCAAGCGCGTGTGGGCCGAGCGCTACCCCCGGCATATCGAATATCGGCCGCAATACAACGCCGTCGACATCGATGCGACCGGCCGCGTACTGAAGTTCGACGTGCAGGACGACGTGCAGGCCGATGTGGTCAACCTGATCCCGCCGCAGCGTGCCGGAGCGATTGCCGTGCAGGCCGGGCTGGCGACGGCCAACGGACGCTGGTGCGAGGTCGACTTCCTGTCGTTCGAATCGAAGGTGGCGACCGGCGTGCACGTGATCGGCGATGCCATCCAGACCGCGCCGCTGATGCCGAAGTCCGGCCACATGGCGAACCAGCACGGCAAGGTGGCCGCCGCCGCCGTGGTGGCGATGCTCGCCGGCCACGCGCCCGATGCGTCGCCGCTGTATACGAACACCTGCTACAGCTTCACCGCGCCGGACGAGGCGATGCACGTGGCAACTGTCCACCGCTATGACCCTGCCGAGCGCACCATGGTGACGGTGCCCGGCGCCGGTGGGCTTTCCGAGGCGCCGTCCGCGGCGGAGGGCAGGCTCGCGCAAGGCTGGAGCCGCGCGATCTGGTCGGACATGCTGGGCTGAGCACGCGGCTTCCCGCGGCGGCACGAACAATGCGCAAGATTGAGCAAGTCGCGCGTGCCGCGCGCGCCTAGAGTGCGTCAGATGGCCGCGCGGGCGGCCGCAACACCATTCCGATCATCATGTCTCCCAAGGATCTGCTGCTGGCCCTGACCGTTGTGCTGGTATGGGGCGTCAACTTTGTCGTCATCAAGGTGGGCCTGCACGGTGTGCCGCCCATGCTGCTGGGTGCGCTGCGCTTTGCGCTGGTCGCGTTCCCGGCCGTGCTGTTCGTGCCGCGCCCCAAGATTGCGCTCAAGTGGCTGGTGGCTTACGGCGCCACCATCAGCTTCGGACAGTTCGCGTTCCTGTTCTCGGCCATGTATGTGGGCATGCCGGCCGGACTGGCCTCGCTGGTGCTGCAGTCGCAGGCCTTCTTTACGCTGACGATTGCCGCCATCGTGCTGCGCGAGCCGATCCGCTGGTTCCACCTGGCCGGCATGGCGGTGGCCGCGGGCGGGCTGGCCGTCATTGGCATGGCGGGCGGCGGCTCGGTCACGGGCATGACCACCGCCGGCTTCTTGCTGACGCTGTGCGCGGCGTTTTCGTGGGCCAGCGGCAACATCGTCACCAAGCGCGTCGGGCCGGTGAACGTGGTCAGCCTGGTGGTGTGGGGCGCGCTGATCCCGCCGATTCCGTTCCTGCTGCTGTCGTTCTGGATGGAAGGCCCGGAGCAGATCGCGCACAGCCTGGCGAACATCGGCGCATCGAGCATCGGGGCGATCGTCTACCTGTCGTTCGGCGCCACCATCTTCGGCTACAGCCTGTGGAGCCGCCTGCTGGCGCGCTACGCGGCCAGCCAGGTTGCGCCGCTCACGCTGCTGGTGCCGGTGGTGGGGCTGGTGTCGGCGGCCGTGCTGCTGGGCGAGCGGCTGGTGCCCGCGCAATGGCTCGGCGGCGCGGTCGTCATGGCGGGGCTGCTTCTGAACGTTTTCGGCGGCCGGCTGGCGGCGCGGCGGGCGATGGCCTGAGGCGCATGCCACCCGCCGCCAAGCGCCCGGGCCGCGACGTTGCCGGCGTTTGGCTTTGGGGCGGCGGCATGGCGGTTGCCCACACTTGGGGCACAATACCGGGTCCGATTCTCACCATCTGGCCCGCGCACGCATGCGGGCAGCCCCACCGTCTGGAGACCACATGAAGTTCGCCCCCACGCTTGCTGCCGGCGCCGTGCTGGCCGGCCTCGCGCTGTCCGCCGCGCCCGTGCACGCCGCCGTTGACGCTGCCCGCGCGCAATCCATCGCCAACCAGAACGCCTGCATGGGCTGCCACGCCGTCGACCGCAAGCTCGTCGGGCCGGCGTACAAGGACGTGGCCACCAAATACAAGGGCGATGCGGGCGCAGAAGCCAAGCTCATCAAGAAGGTGCGCGAGGGCGGCATGGGCAACTGGGGCCAGATCCCGATGCCGGCCAATCCGAAGATTGCCGATGCCGACCTGAAAACCGTGATCGACTGGGTGCTCGCGGGCGCCCCGGCCAAGTGAGGGCAGGGCGATGAACGAACCGATCAACGTGAGCCGCCGCGACGTGTTGCGCGCGGGCGCGATGATGGCGCTGCTGGTCTCCGCCGGCATCGCCACGCCCGCGCAGGCGGCCGAGTGGAACAAGGCCGCCTTCAGCGTCAAGGGCGTAAACGACGTGCTCAAGCAACTGGGCGGCGGCGCGGTCGACAAGGGCGGCGCCGGCATCCAGCTCACCGCACCGGACATTGCAGAAAACGGCGCCGTGGTGCCGCTGGTCGTGACGAGCACGCTGACGGGCACCGACCTCATCGCCATCCTGGTCGAAAAGAACCCGAACACGCTGGCCGCCACGTTCGCCATTCCGGCCGGCACCGACCCGTTTGTCAGCACGCGCGTGAAGATGGGCGAGACGTCAACGGTCTACGCCGCCGTGCGCGCCAACGGCAAATGGGTGCTGGCGAGCAAGGAAGTGAAGGTCACCCTTGGTGGCTGCGGCGGTTAAACCTCAGGAGAACACACCATGGCAGACCCGATGCGCATTCGCGCAATGGAAAACGGCGGCACCACCGACGTGAAGATCCTGATGAAGCACGACATGGAAACCGGCCAGCGCAAAGACGCGTCCGGCAAGGTCGTGCCCGCCTGGCACATCACCAACGTGACGGTGCAGCACAGCGGCAAGACGGTGCTGGACGCGCAGTTCGGCCCGGCCGTGTCGAAAGATCCGTTCCTCAACTTCAAGTTCAAGGGCGGCGCCAAGGGCGACAAGGTGACGGTCACGTGGGTCGACAACCACGGCGACAAGCGCACTGACGAAACGTCCATTCAGTAAACAGCAAAGGCCCGGAGGCCCACATGCGACGCAGCTTCTTTCGTGTGACCGCCGCGCTGGCGGCCTTGAGCGTGGCCGGCAAGGCTGCTGCCCAGAACGCCCCGCGCGCTGGCGGCGCCGGTGCCCGCTACAAGGTGGTCTACCAGCTGAGCGAAGGCATCGACCAGGCCGTGCGCGCCATCGGCAACCTGCGCAACCACCTGAACGGCGCACCCGGCACGAAGATCGTGGTGGTGGCGCTGGGCCACGGCATCGACTTCCTCGTTGAAGGCGCCAAGGATGCGCAGGGCCGCCCGTTTGATGCACCGGTGGCGGCGCTGGCCAGCATGGGCGTGGAGTTTCGCGTGTGCCACAACTCGCTGATGGCCTTCAAGGTGCCGGAAGACAAGCTGCTGCTCGAAGCCAAGGTAGTGCCGGCCGGCGTGGTGGAAATCACCCGCTTGCAGCAGGAAGAAGGTTTCGCCTATATCAAACCGTAGGCGACCCACGGAGGGGACCGTGAAACACAAGACATGGACGATGGTGCTGGCTGCGGCGTGGGTTGCCGGCAGCGCCGTCATGGCATCCGCGCAGGACGCCAAGGACAGCACCGCCGCCGGCATCGCGCAGTACCGCGAGATGCTGGCCGACGGCAACCCGGCCGAACTCTGGGAAGCCGCCGGCGAAGAACTCTGGAAGAAGCCCGCCGGCCCCAGGCAGGCCTCGCTTGAAGCATGCGACCTGGGCCTTGGCCCCGGCGTCGTGAAGGGCGCCTACGCCAAGCTGCCGCGCTACTTCAAAGACACCGGCCGCGTGATGGACGCCGAACAGCGCCTCATGCATTGCCGCATGACGCTGCAGGGGCTGACCAAGGAAGAGGCATCGGCCCGCCCGTTCTCGTCGCCCGGCAAGCCGTCGGACATTGAACGCCTGATGGCGTACATCACGTCCGAATCGCGCGGCGCGGCCATCGACATTCCGCTCGCCCACCCCGAAGAAAAGCGCGTGTACGAACTCGGCCGCCGCATGTTCTTCTACCGCGGCGGCGCGTACGACTTTGCTTGCGCCACGTGCCATGCCCAGCCGGGTTTGCGCATCCGCCTGCAGGAGCTGCCTGACTTGCTGACCGCCGACGGCGCGCGCTTTGCGTATTCCACCTGGCCGGGTTATCGCGTCTCGCAGGGCGAGGTACGCACGATGCAGCACCGCCTGTATGACTGCCTGCGCCAGCAGCGCTTTCCGGAACCGCTCTACGGCAGCGAGGTGATTACCGCGCTGGAGATGTTCCTCGCCCGCAACGCCAACGGCGGCAAGATGGACGCGCCGTCCATCAAACGATGACACGATGAGGCCACGCATGACCCGACTGACCCCCATCGTTCTGACGGCACTCACATTGGCCCTGGCTGCCGGCACCGCGCACGCAGCCGACGCCCCCAAGGCCGTCACCCCGCCCAAGCCCGAAGCCAAGGCCGACGCGGCACTCGCCAAGGTCATCCAGGAGAGCTTTGTCTCCAAGGGCCCGGCCACCGTGGAAGGCGTGACCGAGCGCGACGACGTGCAGAAGGTCTGCAGCCAGTTTGCCGACCGCAATGCCGTGCCCGCTGCGGTTGCCAAGAAGCTGGAAGACGCGCAATTCAAGACCATCCGCTACCCGGCGGACACCACCTGGCTGGGCGATTGGAAGGAAGGCGAGAAGACCGCGCAGAGCGGCCGCGGCATGCAGTTCTCCGACCCGGCCGGCGGCGCGAACGGCGCCAACTGCTACGCCTGCCACCGCTTGTCGAAAGACGAACTGTCCTACGGCACCATCGGCCCCTCGCTGTACCAGTACGGCAAGCTGCGTGGGGATTCGGAAGCGATCCTGCGCTACACGTGGGGCAAGATCTACAACTCCAACGCGTATGCGGCGTGCTCCAACATGCCGCGCTTCGGGCACAAGGGCATCCTCACCGAACAGCAGATCCGCGACGTGATGGCGCTGTTGTTCGACCCGGCCTCGCCCGTGAACCAGTAACGCCATGCGTACGCTTCGACGGTTCCTGACGTGGACGGCAGCGGCGACGGTGTTTGCCGCCGCGCAGTTTGCCAATCATGCGCAGGCCGTCGAAGTGGGCGATGTGGTGGCGCTGCCCGACGTGCAGTTGCTCGACGGCACGCGCTTGCCGGGCGATGCATGGCGCGGGCACCCCGTCATCATCGCCACGTGGGCGTCGTGGTGCCCGTTCTGCGCGCTGCAGAACCCGCGCCTGCAAAAGCTCTACGACGCCACGCGCGGCACTGACCTGCGCATCCTCACCATCAGCATCGACGCCAACCCGCAGCTCGCGAAGGACTACGTCGCCAAGCGCGGCCTCACCTTTCCGGTGACGATGGAAACCGACGCGCTGTGCGCCGCCACCGGCCCGCGCAAGGGCCTGCCCGAACTGCTCGTGCTCGACGCCAAGGGCCGCGTGGTGCGCAAGGAAGTCGGCGAGATGCTGGAAGACGACGTGGCGGACCTCGCACGCTACGCACACAGTCCCAAGCAATGAACCGTCGCGAATTCGTTCAAGCCCTGGCGATTGCCGCAGCCGCCGGCCTGCGCCTGACCGACGCGCACGCCGATACGTTCAGCTATGACGTGCCGCGCTTCGGCAACGTCCACCTGCTGCACTTCACCGACTGCCACGCGCAGTTGCTGCCCATTGAATACCGCGAGCCCAGCGTCAACCTGGGCGTGGCGCAATGGGCCGGGCAGCCGCCGCATCTGGTCGGGCACGCGCTGCTCAAGCGTTACGGCATTGCGCCGGGCTCGCGCGCCGCGCACGCCTTCACCGCGCTCGACTTTGCCGAGGCCGCCCGCCGCTATGGCCGCATGGGCGGCTTCGCGCACCTGGCCACGCTCATCAAGCGGCTGCGCGCCACGCGCCCGAATGCGCTGCTGCTGGATGGCGGCGACACCTGGCAGGGCTCCGCCACCGCGTTGTGGACGAACGGCCAGGACATGGTCGACGCGGCCCTCGCGCTGGGCGTGGACGTCATGACCCCGCACTGGGAGATGACCTACGGCGCCGACCGCGTGCGCCACGTGGTCGATCACGATTTCAAGAACAAGGTCGCCTTTGTCGCGCAGAACATCCAGACCGCTGACTTTGGTGACCCGGTGTTCGACCCATATGTGCTGCGCGAACTGAACGGCGTGCCGGTCGCCATCATTGGGCAGGCGTTTCCGTACACGCCGATCGCGCACCCGGCGGATTTCACGCCCGACTGGACCTTCGGCATCCAGGAAGAACGGCTGCAGAAGATGATTGACGAGGCGCGCGGCAAGGGCGCCAAGGTGGTCGTGCTGCTGTCGCACAACGGCATGGATGTCGACCTGAAGCTCGCCTCGCGCGTGCGCGGGTTGGACGCCATCCTGGGCGGGCATACGCACGATGCCGTGCCCGCGCCCGTCAAGGTCAGCAACCCGGGCGGCGTGACACTGGTCACCAACGCCGGCGCCAACGGCAAGTTTGTCGGCGTGCTCGATCTGGATGTGCGCGGCGGCACCGTGCGCGACATCCGTTACACGTTGCTGCCCGTGTTTGCCGACCTGCTGCCGGCCGACCCCGCCATGACGGCGCTGATTGACCGCGTGCGCGCGCCGTACAAAGACAAGCTGGGCGAAACGCTCGCCACCAACCGCGGCCTGCTGTACCGGCGCGGCAACTTCAACGGCACGTTCGACCAGCTCATCGTCGACGGCCTGATGCACGCGCAGGGCGCCGAGATTGCCTTCTCGCCCGGCTTCCGCTGGGGCACCACGCTGCTGCCCGGCGAAGCCCTGACCATGGAAGCGCTGATGGCCCAGACCGCCATCACCTACCCGGCCACCACGCTCACCGAGATGACGGGCGCCACCATCAAGACCGTGCTGGAAGACGTGGCCGACAACCTGTTCAACCCAGACCCGTACTACCAGCAGGGCGGCGACATGGTGCGCACCGGCGGCCTGCGCTACACCATCGACCCGACCCGGCCGATGGGCCGCCGCATCACCGACATGCGCCTGGGCGACAAACCGCTCGACGCAGACCGCCGCTACAAGGTGGCCGGCTGGGCCGCCGTGTCGCCAGAAGCCCCCAAGGCCGGCGGCCGCCCCGTGTGGGACGTCCTCGCCGACTGGCTGCGCGACCAGCGTGAAGTGACCGCCCGGCCGCTGAATACGCCGCGCATCGTGGGCGTGGACGGCAACCCCGGCATGGAGACCGGGGCGGGTTGACCCGCCATTGAAGCCCCCCGGGAATTTGGGATAAACTTTGCGGCTACGGGCCGATAGCTCAGCTGGGAGAGCGCCGCGTTCGCAATGCGGAGGTCGGGAGTTCGATCCTCCTTCGGTCCACCACTTTTTAGAAGCCCAACGGTTCTCCGTTGGGCTTTTTGCTGCCCGGAACGCCAGTGTTGGCGCGGTTCCGGGGTTCGCTGTCTTGAGCGCCGTCTCTGCTGAAAACCCAATTTTCGGGTTTCCCGGCCCAAATCGGCCTCTCTATTCTCTGTTTCTGTCTTGAGCGTCAAGACCCTGTCTCCAGTATTGGCGCGGGTTTGCGGGCATCGGGCGGTCGCCCGCCGCATATCTGGCCGAGCCCTATGCGCCGAAGCGTTCCTTCATGCCGGCCGCGCCCTTTACCGCCCGGCAATTGGCCGAGCAGGAACTCACGCGTGCGGGCCTGGTGGCTGGCAGCGGATGCCCCAGGACGCCGAGAACGCCGAGATAGCGCATGCGCTGCAAACGAACCGCTCCAGTGCCACCCAAGCGGGCGGTTGTTGTCCAGGCCCCTCTTAATTGCTGCCAGACACGGGCTGGGCGGCTGCCATGTCTTCGTTGTTGCATCTCCGCCATGTCCCCTTCGTTGTATTGACCTCTTTGGGTCTTGTGCAAACTACGTCAATGCTCTTGCGTCCATCGCTGCACAAGGTCTGCCGGAATCGCCTGGAAAACCTCACCAAACGGTTTGCCCGTCAGCCGCTCGGCTTGCTTCAGAAGTAGCGCAACAGGGCTGCTTGGCTCATGTGTCTCGAACCAAGCGCGCGCATTGCGGATGGTGTCAAGGACAGTCTCGCGGTCCATAGGGCGGTCCAGTGGCTGGTGTTCAGATGGCAGTTGTAGCGACTGGCGAGGCGCACCAGCATTCGGCTCCGTGTCGTGCTCACCTAGCGTTGCGGCGGGCAACGGCTCGCTGTGCTCCGTGGGTGGTGACACTACGGCCAATCGCGGGGTGGTGTCGGCAACAAGCCCCAGGAACTTGAGCAGTGGCGTGAGTTCCGGATGATCGTGCGGAAGGTACTGACGCGCCCATGCATCAATGGACACGGCAAAGCCGAGCGCCTCTTCAAACGCCTGCATCGTTGGATCTTGCTTCCTGCGCAAATCCTGAAGCTGTTGCAAAACCGACTCGGGCGCCAACGCGTCGGCAATCCGCGGTACCTTCAATGCGCGCTCCACATCCCGAACCTGCAGGCGCATGGCCCCCTTGGGGGTGATGGCCAGTTCGCGTATGTCTTGCAGCAGCCCTTGCGGATCGGTCAGCGCTGCCAATGCGTTGGCGCGCACGGCGGGGTCCGGTTCACCGTCCACAATGAATTGGGGGTGAATGGCATCTGGCCATTGCATCAGGAGTTGTGCCAGGATTGCGAGGCCGTCACGTAATCCGGCCGCGTCATCCTGCCGGACGCGGCTGCGCAACAGCAGCACCAGAATGCGTATGTCGCGCGTGCGCAGCAACAGACGACGGCAGTCGCGCTCGACATCACTCCAATTGATGGCTTCTGGCGTGCTGACGAACTCGCCGTATTGCGCACCGCCACCTGGGGATGCACTCGCTTGCAGAAGGACAAACTCCGTGTCGTACTCCAAGTCCTTGCCACAGGGCTCTGCTTCGGAGATGGGCTCCAATAGCTCCGGGAAGGCGAGGGCAGCGTAGCTGGCCGGTGCAATCTGTGCAGTTTTGGACTTTGCTTTATTGAAGAGCATGCCGGGAATGATCGAAGTAGCTGCCGTGATAGGGCAACGTGGTTGTTTTTGGAGGTCAGTGCTTCGCGTACTGCTCCGGCTCAAACACCATGCCCGTAATGGCACGGCTGCGGTCAGGCTCGCCCAGCCAGGTCGACCACCCCAGGCGTTCCGATGAGCCGAGCACGGCTGGCGGCGCCGAGTCAGGAATCACCTGCAACTCCACCTCCCACACGAACTCGTAGCCAACGAACGAGCGCACCCACTCGATCAGCACCGGCAAGTCGCGTCCATTGGGCGTGAAGTTCAGATACTGCTGCAGACTCAATGGCCCGATGACCAGCCGAAACTTGTGCTGCCGATCCGGTACCATCTCGCCCAGCATGGCGCCTTGCCCCATCATGCTGGGCGCGCCCGGATGCCCCAACTGAGAAAGCTCTTCCGGGTCAACCGCAATCCAGTGCAGCACAAACTCCTCGGGGCGCACCGGCACGCCAAAGAAATGGGCCAGCGTGGCGGCAATGCCGTCGGGGCTGCGCGATTCGCGCACGTGGTGTGCGCTGGCAGCCAACCGCGCGTGCGGTGGTAACGGGCTTCTTGCAATCTCGTCTGTATCGGATCCGGCCAGCCACGCGACATAGCGCGAGAACACCTCGGCATCCGGGCGATCCAGCCCAGCCGTGGATTGTGAACGCGCCCATGCCTGATAAAACTGCGTCAGCGCCCGGTGGTGGAACAGATCCAGGAAGTCCGCCGTGGTGCTGTCACGATGCGCTTCCGTGCGCTCCCGTACGATCTCCGTGAAGTGGAGCGGCAAGGCACCGTTCGGCCCCAGCATGCCCAGCCCGAACAGCTGGATTTTGAGCTTGCCCTGCACTTGCCGCAGCTGTGCAATCTCGCGCGGCGCAAACGTCAAGGACGCCTGTTGGCCAATCCGGAAATGCTCGTCCTGCGGCCGGCTGGCCCGACCAATCGGCGGCAGGTCTGGGCGATGCGCCGCCAGTTGCCGTAACAAGCCCAAGAAGCTCAGCCGCCACGGCGCGTGTTCCGAAGCTGGCATCGCGTCCATGGATGGTGAGCCCGTTGCCGGCGGCGCGTTGTCGTCAAGGCCTCGGTACATGGCTACACCGTGCTCCGCGTGCCCATGCGCACCGGCCAGCGATGCACACGCCCACGCTGAATCGAATCCAGTTCCGTCTCCGTGAACGAATTCACCGACACATGCCGGGTCAGGAAGTGCTCCAGCACCACCCCAAAGAGATACGGGCTGATACCCGAGAACCCCGTCTCGTCCACCGTCAACTGACACTGCACGCCGCGGCCGTAGATGATCGGGCCGCTGCCCGGCAGCCGCCGGGTGACCGGCTTGACCTTGGAGCCAATCAGGCTGTCGATCTGGCGCAATTGCGCTGCGTCATCACTGGCCACGAACAGGCGCAGCATGTCCCGCAGCCCCTGTCCGCCTTCGCGATGGTCCAGGTCGGTCAGCGACAGATAGTTGAATCCCAGCTGGCGGATCAACCGCCAAGCCATCTCACCTTCGGCAAACGGTGCACGCGGCGCAGACGGTGGCCGGATCAACCCGACACCGGCCACCGGAATCGAATCCGGTGAACGCAGGTCGTTGATTCCATTGCGCGGCACCAGATTGGGCAAGTCCCGATTGGTTGCCATCGCATCGACCGAGAGATACCGCAAATCGTTCGGATAGGGCGCTTCGTTCTGATCCACGAGCGAGACGAAGACCTCCGTGCCGGTGTACGCCGTCCGGGTTCCGTACTTGCGAGCCTGGTCAGAAGCCAGCCGCCGCTCGCGCCGCACCGAAAAGTACCGCCCGTGGTTGCCTTCATGCCGATTGAGCGTCGCAAAGAGGGGCCGGAACTCGACGGCCGCAGCATGTTCGTGCGCCTGCCCCGAGAGCGTCTGGACCGAAAAAATCTCGTAGTCCAGCGGGCGACGCCGGTTTGCGACCAAGTGAAACTCCGCGCGCCCGGGCTGAATCTCCATCCGGTCCGTACGCATCGGAAAAAGGTTGACCACCGGCGTGCAGAAGAGCGCAAACTGCCCGGCATCCACTTGGCTGACCAGTGCTTGCGGAGACTTGGATAGCAGTACGACCAGCTCGACTTCCCGTCCGTTGATTCTGCGCAAGCCGGGCGCCAAGCCGTTGAGCCCGAAGAAATAGAAGCGCTGCGGGCACGCAAAGTACTCGTGCACTAGGTTGTGGCCGTGGAACTTGTTCCAGTCCAGCGGCAGGGCACTTTCGTCGGGAGCCATGCCGACATGGCTAACTGCGTTAGCTGTGACGGCATGTGGCCGCTCACCCATGGCGCCCGGCTTGCCAATCAGGACGGCACAGCCCGCACTGTGCAGCAGTTCGAACAGGTGGGACGCAATCTGGTCGTTGCCGCACAGGTGGATCGGCAGCGTATCCAAACCGTCCAACTGAGAGAAGGTGCCATCGCCATGAAGTCGCAGCCGAAGGCGGAGCGCGCCTTGGATGGTCACATATGGCGGCACATAGCGCTCCAGCCCCTGAATGTCGGGCGGAATACCGGTCAAGCGTGCCTCTGCAATCTCGATTGGCCACAGCGACAGGGGTTGCGTCGTGCGGAATTCGCACTGCGTGGCCTCACCCGCCGGCGCGCGGGCGAGCAACATCGTGCCGCGCGGCACCGCCATGCCACGCATCAATCCACCTTCTTGATAGCTCGGGTGGAACTGCGCCACGGCAAAGGCCGGGGTCGGAGCGACGTAGTTCGGATAGATGACCTCCAGCAAACGCTGCGTGAAGCGCGGAAACTCCGCATCCAGCTTGATCTGCGTGCGTGCCGACTGAAAGCAGAAGGCCTCGATCAGCCGCTCCACATACGGGTCGGCCACCTCGATGCCGTGCATCCCTAAGCGTCGTGCCACCTTGGGGTGTTGCCTGGCGAATTCCCCCGCCAGTTCGCGCATGTAGACGAGCTCGCGGTTGTAGTAATCCAGCAGTTGCGGGTCCATGGTGTCAGTTGGCGTGAATGGAGCGGACGTTCATCCGGCCGGTTTCCAGGTCGAGCGAGCTTTGCGCGCTAAATGCCATCGGGTACAGGTCCATGTGGATCAGCCTGCTGATCTCGAAAACCAGCATGTTGTAGCGCATCGGGGCATCTTCCTTGCGGAGCACTAGCCTGCATTGTTTCTTCAATAGCCAGCATTATTGGGATTTGTTTGTGCTCAATTGGGCGTCCATTTCGGCTCACACCGTGCGGTGCTCACTCCCCCACCCAAGTCCACAACACCCGTGCCTCGTCTGCTGGCCGCCCAAGGCCAACGGAGTACATCGGCTGGCCTTGAGTCAACCGCATGCTGACAAGTTCGTACCGTTTGAAGTAGTCCGCATAGGGCACGTCGTGCGGGATGCTGGGCCTCCACAGGCCCGAGCGCGGGGCTGGCTCGCGGCTGCGACATTGGGGGATGCGTTGGGCGTATTTGAGTTTTTCTTCGGGGGTAAGGTAAAACCGTGAGATATAAATTTTCCCCAGATACTTGGCTTCGCTCTCTGTGCGTGGGTCAAGCGTGCTGTAGCCCTCGTCCTTGAAGTAATTCAAGTACACCCGGGTGGGGTAGCAGGACACCAAGTCATTGCCGGTTTCATACATAAAATCGACCCACCATTGACGCATCAGATTGATGGATACGTAGTCTTTAGGACGTGTCAGTTCGAGGCGTTTTTCCAGAACCTTTTTATCGATGCCGACTAGGCGGTGTCTGACTTCGATGTTGACGCTATCGACGGAACCGGTAGCGCCGCGGCCTTCGTGAACCATACCGATATTAAAAAAGACCTCTTTCAACTCTGGCCGAACAAAAGTGTATTCATTGTAATGAGCAGAGTAGTGTATCTGTTCCCCAAACATCTCCCGCACCTTCTCAAACGGGATGTCATCACGCACCAGCCTGACCGCTGTTTCCGCCAACTTGAGATACAACTCCACCTGATCAGGTGTCAGGTGATTCAAGTTCTCGGGATCAGGTTCATGCAGCAGCGGTTCGCCGCACACGGGGGGGGAACCGGCTCTACAGGCTTGCATCGCGTTGGTCTCCTGGGCGGAAGTCATAACTGGCATTGCAGCGATCAGGTTCAGGCAGAGCAAAGCTCTTCCACATCTGCGTAACCAAGAAGTCGCAGGCGAAGCCATCGTCTTCCCACGGGCGCAGGTAATAGCCCGGGTCGTAGGGGATTTTTTTGTAGTCAATGGGGCGTCCATTTCGGCCAACTTCAGAAAGGAGTTGTTCTGCTTGCTGCCCACAGCGCTCGAATTCGGCTTCATAAGCCGCGAGGTCCTGCTGGGCATTGGGCTGTTTCTTCAAGAGATCAATCTTTAGCTCCAGGACCCAGTAGTAGTACCCGATCACCATGCGCTTAAGCGCGATCCGGGCTGTAGGCTCATCTGGCACGGGAGCGGTCTTGATGACCTTGACCACATCGGACTCGAAGACCTCCGGAAAATACGTTTGCATCAGCCTCAGCTCCGGATAATCCCTTGGAAACTGCAAGGCCATGGCCAGTATCCAGAAAGCCTGCTGCACATGCCGGACCTCGTGGTAAATCGTCGCGGCCAGTTCGGCAAGTTTCTTGTCGCGATCGGTTTCATGCTGATCGGTCATGCAAATCTCCCGGATGACCTCTGGGTTCAGGGCCAATCGCCAAGGCTTGGGAGACTGCACGCCGACAGTGCGCCGCCCACTCGTTGCGGGATATTTTCTCTTGTCTTCTTCATTGAAGAATTCAATCACAGGCATGGCACCGCCTTTCTTCGGAATCCCCGGCGGCAACCCAAACGCCGTGGCCTGCAAGGCAGCTTCCACCACTGGCGTGATCGCGTCGATAAAGTCTCTTTCCATGCCTTTATCCATCGGCCACGACATCTTCAACCCCGTAGGCTTGGCCCTGCCCCGCAACTGTTCCCGATTGAAGTTCACATACGGCTGCGTCTGCCCCGGAATCTGCGGCCACTCAATCCCCAAGCTCAGCAGCGCTTGCATGTCATCGGTGTATCGCTGGGCGACGGGGTAACGGTACTTGTGCGGCCCCTTGGTTTCGGGCTCAGCCAAGCGCATGCCGAAGGCGTACGGCTCGCACTTGGCGTAGAGGGCGTTGCGCCCCTGGGTGGTCGGGTCATCGGTGTCCTTCGGTGTGGGCTTGCCGCCAACATTGCGCGGGGGCCGCTTCGGCTCGCGCTTCTCGGATACGACCGACACCGCGTCGGCATTTCTGCTGATCGTGTTGGTCTGTACCGCGATCACGCTGTCTGGCTCGGCATTGCGCAGGATTTCGATCTGGGCAATTTCAAAGGCGTCGCTGGTGACGAGTTCGGTTTCTCCGTGGTCGTTGGTGGTGCCTTCGACGACGCGGCCGCCGTCGAGGGTGATGCGGTAGCGTTGTTGTGTCAGCCGCAGGCCGCTGTGGTGTTCGACCAGTACGAATTGCTCGGCTTGGCTGAAGTCTCCGCTGAGCATCTGCGGCAGGGCTTGCCGGATGGATTTGGGCTGCGGCACATCGAAGTTGTCGGTGTGCAGGTGCACTTGGGTTGGCCCAAAGAACTCGACTTTCCCGTCTGCAATCCGAATCCCTGCATTGCCGCTCATGAGGGTGATGCCGGTCTTGGCGTTGTACAGGATGGTGCCGTCCGTGGCGGTGATGACCGCATCCTGTTTTGCGTTGAAAGTGATGCTCTTCTGCTGGGCTTGTAAGGTGAGGTTGCCTTGGTGGGCAATGCCTTTCCACTCACCGCTGTGGGCGAACAGGCTGATGCCGGTGCCGGCGTTGACGAGGTATTGCTGCCCTGCGGTGTGTTGCTGGTTGAACTTGGCAACCGCGTCGATGTGCAGCCCGGCGTAGCTGGTCAGGCTCTTGGGGCTGGCGAAGGCGATGCCCGCGGGGGCGTAGGCGCCGATGATGGGTTGCCTGCCCTGGCCCGGTTTGCCCTTGTGGGTGTTGGTGCCGGCATCCCAGTCTTCGATGGCTTGTGTGAGTTGGGATTGCGGGCCGGTATCGACCTTGCCTGCTTCGTGCTGGCCGCTGTAGTCGCCCAGCGCTTTGGCGGCTTCGAGGGCGGCTTGCATCTCGCGGATGAATCCGTCGCGCGTGAGGTGGCCGCCGTCGGCGCACTTCTGTTCTTCGGTGGTGCAAAACAGGCCATTGCCGCCACGAATTGCGCCGTGCCCATCGGTGCGCAGGTCAAAGCCTTCACCACGTGGGTCTTTGCGCCCCGGGTTGCCGGGTACGCCGGTCAGATAGCCGAGGGTGAGTTGGCTGGTCTGGTGGTCGGATGACAGTTGGGCCTGGATCTGGCCCTGCGTGTCGTCCATCAACAGATGGTTGCGCCTGCTGCCGAACAGTTCCTTGCTGGCGATGCCACTGAGAGCATGCTGACCGGGCAGTGCCCATGGCGGCAGGTTCAACTGGTTCGGCACCCGCCCAATGATGATGGGCGTGTTCGGGTCACCGTTGAGGTAGTCAACGAGCACTTCCTGCCCGATGCGCGGGACGTGCATGGCGCCGAACTGGTCGCCTGACCAGCCGTTGGCGACGCGAATCCACGGTGAGGAGTTTTCGTTGTATTGGCCGTAGCGGTCCCACTCGAATTGGACTTTGACGCAACCGAAGTCGTTGGTCCAGACCTGCTGGTTCTCGGGACCGGTGACGACTGCGCGTTGGATGCCCCTGACGCGCGGCTTTTCGGTGGTCAGCGGCGGACGGAAGACTTCATCTGTCGGGTGCGCTTCAAAGCGGACGTGGCAGGCGTAGCGTTGGGTGCTGCCGGACTGGATGGCGATGTCTTCGAGTTGAAATTCGGTGCTGACGACGAGGAATTCGCGGTTGAGGTCGTCCTTGTCGTGGTTGGCGATCTGGTAGGTGTTGCCTGCGGCAATGCCGCGCAGTGCGCCGGCACCACGCACGCGGCGGCCTTTGGCGCGGCGCTCTTCCATGCGGATGCGGGCGCGTTGGTTGCCTGTGTCTCGGTTCGTGTAGCTGCCGGGTTCGTATTCGTAGCGTTCGAACTCGGAGAACCGTGTGTCGCGCGGGAGGCTGTCGCCGGTGGTGAGATCGGCCTTGGGCTGGCGCGGGTCGTAGTCTTTGAGGGTGACGCGGCCGGTGCGCAGGCGGTTGATGGGCTCGAAGCGTGTGAGGTGTTCTTCGTCGACCTTGAAGCCCTGCGGGTAGATGGGCAGGGTGTGATACGCGGCGCTGGGGAATTTGCGCCAGGCACCGGATTCGGACACGAGGACGAGGCGGTGGTGGCCGCCGTCATGTTCGAAGAAGTAGGTGATGCCCCATTCTTCGGTGAGGCGTTGGAGGAAGGCGAAATCCGTTTCGCCGTGCTGGACTTCCCATTCGAGTTTGGGGAAAGCGCTCTCGTCCAGGCGCTTGTCGACGCTGAAGGTGTATTCACTCAGGACTTCATCGAGGATGTCGATGACGCTTTTGTTCTGGAAGGCTTTGTAGTCGGCGGTTTGGCTGGCGAGCCACAGCCAGGGGCGCAGGGTGAACCGGTAGAGGCGGTTGTCGGAGATGCCGCCGATTTGTTCGACGCTGGAAATCACACCGGTGATTTGGCGTTGGCCGGCACCAACCCCACCCAATAGGCCGGTGCCGATGCCGTCCAGCTCAATCGTCAACGTCATTTCCAGGCCGATGGCGTCGTCCAGGTCGGTTTCGAGCATGGCTTGCGCGGCAGCCAGAGAGACGGGGCGCAGGTCGACCGTGTAGGTGAACAACTCGCTCAGGGCTTCGCGGCCACTCACGCGCACGAACTCCAGTTGCGGCTGCCCCAGCAACTCGGGGATTGCTGCACTGGTGGCTTTGACTGTGCGGTGGCTACCTTCTTGTCGAAAATCCATGGTGTCAGTTGGCGTGAATGGAGCGAACGTTCATCCGACCTGTTTCCAGGTCGAGCGAGCTTTGTGCGGTAAACGCCATCGGGTACGGGTCCATGTGGATCAGCCCACTGATCTCGAAAACCAGCATGTTGTAGCGCATCGGGGCATCTTCCTTGCGCAGGGAGTTGACCTCCAGCGACCCGGGGATGAGCCGCGGCTCAAAATCCAGAATCGCCCGCCGGACGATCTTGACGATGTCAGCCCACTTGTGCCCTGACATATACGAACCGGCCACCGGCGGCACCCCGTAGTTGATGGCCGATGCGGCGGCCTCTGGGTACTGGAGCCGGTCGATCTCGTCTTCGCGGTTGGTGGTATTGAGCAGGTAGGTCAGGTCGCGCTGAATGATCTCGCGCATCTGCGTGCGCGTCATCGTGTATTCCGTGGGGGCTTCCGTCTGACGCAGCGGCGCGTCGTCGCGCAGCCGGTCAAACAGCGTCGGCAGCAGTTGTGTATTGGGGCGCCGGGGCGCGCGATGCTCACTCATCGGCGTCGCTCAAGGTCAGCGTCGACACATCCAGCAGTCCAACGTCGCCGACACTCGTCATCCAAGTCTTCTGACCCAGTGCCACGACGCCGGTCTGGCCAACCTCCGACCAATGCGTCTCGCGCGCCAGTTTGAGCGCATCACCACCGTGTTCGGAGCCGGGGTAGCGCGCGGGCGTGAAGCCTCGGCAAACCGTACCATCCGTCAGCGTGAGCGTTGCGGAGCGCCAGACCAGATCCAGCAAACCAGCCACCGGCCCCATCTCCAGTTTGCGCATCTGCGCAAACGGCAGCCAAGCGTAGCGCCCGCCCGACAAGATCTCGCAGGTCGGGCCGAAGCGCGTGTCACTGTCTGTGATCCAGTCAAACCGCGTCCCGTCCAGCGCGCCACGACTTTCCGCTACCTCGGAGAACGCTTGCTGGCGACAGTGATCCGCGCCGTTCAAATCACCCGCCTCCGCGAGCGCAAGCGCATTGCGCAGCGGTGTCATCCAGTCTGGCGATGGCAACAACGCCCCCGGCTCACGCGCACCTTTGATGACATCAGACCGAAACACCTCGGCCCGGATCAAGTCCCGGTAGACGTGCGCCGTCTGCGCAAAGTCCGGCATCAACTGCGTCGCCACCTGCAACTGCTTGAGCGCGCGCGGCCAATCCCCCATCACGCACAGCCATTGGAACAACTGCCAGCGCTCATCAAACGCCCCTGGTTGCTGACGCACGCGCACCTCCGCATTCTGCAGCGCCTGGGCAACCGAACCACTGTGCTGCAAAGCCGCAGCTAGACCGGATGTTGAGGCAGGCTCCAAGAGCGAAGTATCAGTCGTCATGGGATTTCGGCTCCTGTGGTTGTGCCGGGGCGGGGTGATAGGCGCTATCCATCGACACTAGGTGATGCTCGCGCTTGGTCAGTGCCGCCGTGATGCCACGTCGTTCGGGTATGGGAATGTCGCCTGCAAAGAGATGCAGTACGTCCGGCATCGCGGGCGCCGCAAACAAGGGGGTGTCGAGGGAGTCGGGCCCGCCGATCAGACTTTCGATTCGTGCCGGGCGCGCCAGCAGGTCCTGCAGGCTCGCGTCTTTGGCGGATGCGCCCGCTGCCATTGGGTCATCCGTGTGGCCAGCAGGCTGCTCAAGCTCGCCTTTGGGCGAGGCCAGATGCCAGTTGGCATTCGCGAGCTCCGGGTTGCGCAGCACAGCGTCGGCTTCGCGGCTCAGCAGATCCAGAACGTCGGTGGATTCGGTCGCCGCATCAGTCACAGCAGGAAGAGGCGTCGCCCAATGGGGGCGCAGGATCGAGAACGGGTCATTCGCACCTGGCTCGCAGAGCCGAGCCTCACTCGTTGGCACCAGGTCGTCGAGGATCCCACCCGCTGAAGGATGGCGTTGCTGGTTGCTCATGTCCACGCCCACTTTTTCTCAGAAAAACGGCGCCGATCATAGACGAAAACCACTGAAGGAAGAAATACTAAAAAATATCATCTTCTGTTTTTTGATATCAGAATTAAGCTCTATTGGTGTCTTGTATAGAATTCTTCTCATCATTTGCTGATCCGTATGAGCTTTGAATTATTAGTCAACGAATTCTGTTGCCATATGTGCAAATTATTGTGATTTTTGCGCCGAATGCGGGGTTTTTGATAGGAACTTTCCTAGTGTTTTCCGCTGGCGCCGATCATGGCTATTCGGGATTTGTGGCGAACCATTGATGGTAAATTGTTGTGCCAATTTTTAGAGTATCCATTCGGTTGCTTTGTTTTCATTGTGTCCAATAACCTAAATAAAGGAAGTGATTCATTCCGCTGCACTGCGATGCAGTCGGACTTACCAAGAAAAACGCATGGACATTTCACGTCAGGCCTTGTTTGGTCGGTTGAATCCGACGCTTTTCAAGGCGATTGAGAGCGCCACGGCCTTTTGCAAGCTGCGCGGCAACCCGTATGTCGAACTGGTGCACTGGCTGCATCAGTTGCTTCAGGCCCCTGACGGCGACGTCCAGCGTGTGCTGCGCCACGCTGGCGTAGATATGCAGGTACTGGAGGCCGACCTGACCCGCGCGTTGTCAGCCCTGCCTGCCGGCGCCACGTCCATCACCGACTTCTCCTTCCAGATCGAATCCGCCGTCGAGCGTGCCTGGGTCTACGCCACCTTGGCGTTCGCAGATGACCGCGTGCGCGGTGCCTACCTGCTGACCGCGCTGCTCAAGACACCGGAACTTCGCCGCACGGCGCTCGGTATCTCGACGCAATTCGCCAAGGTCCGTGCGGACGAGTTGGTGGAGAGTATTCCTGCGCTGATTGCTCAGTCTCCAGAGACCATTGAGGGTGCCTACGACGGCAGTGGCCTTGCGCCCGCCATTCCTGGCGAAGCCAGCAACGCCATGGCTTCGGGTACGTCGGGCAAGAGCGCCTTGGCCCAGTACTGCCGAGACTTGACGGAAGACGCCCGCGCAGGCCGTCTCGATCCCGTCATCGGCCGCGAGCACGAAATCCGCACCATGACCGACATCCTGCTGCGCCGCCGTCAGAACAATCCACTGATCACAGGCGAAGCCGGTGTCGGCAAGACCGCCGTGGTCGAGGGCCTGGCGCAAGCCATCGCTTCCGGCGAAGTCCCACCGAGCCTCGCCGATGTGCGCCTGCTGAGTCTGGATGTCGGCGCACTGCTGGCCGGTGCCAGCATGAAGGGCGAGTTCGAGGCCCGCCTCAAAGGCGTACTGGAAGAAGCCGCCAAATCTCCCAAGCCAATCATCCTGTTTGTGGACGAAGTCCACACGCTCGTTGGTGCGGGCGGTCAAGCTGGCACGGGCGACGCGGCCAACCTGCTCAAGCCGGCGCTCGCACGCGGTGCGCTGCGCACGATCGGCGCCACGACGTGGAGCGAGTACAAGCGCCATATTGAGAAAGACCCCGCCCTCACGCGTCGCTTTCAGGTTCTGCAAGTCATGGAGCCGCAGGAAGCCAGCGCCGTGACCATGGTGCGCGGCCTGGTGGAGACCTTCGAGACGCACCACGGTGTGCTGATCCGCGATGAAGCCGTGCGCGCCGTCGTCAAGCTCTCGCACCGCTACATCACCTCGCGCCAGTTGCCGGACAAGGCCATCAGTCTGCTCGACACCGCCTGCGCGCGCGTGGCCCTCTCACTGCACGCGCCACCCGCTGCCGTTGAACTGCAACGCCACCGCCTGGCTGCCGTCGAGGCCGAGGCCGTACTGCTGGCCAAGGAAGCCGCCTTCGGCAGACAGGACAACCGCCGCGTCGCAGACGTGGAGAACACGGTTCGCGAGATCAAGGCGGAACTCGCCCAAGCCGAAGCACGCTGGCAGCAGGAAGCCGCGCTCGCAACCGGCGTGCTTGCGCAACGTCGCGCCGTTGTCGAGTCGTCGGAAGCGGCCGCGGAGGCGTCAGCGCGAACAGCGCTGCTGGCGTTGGAATCGGAACTGGCATCCGCTCAAGGCGAAACACCGCTTCTGTATACCGAAGTGGACGAAGCCGTTGTTGCCGCCGTCGTGGCAGATTGGACGGGCATCCCTGTCACCCGCATGGTGGCCGACGAGGTCGTGACCGTGATGACGCTCCCGCAAACGCTGGGTGCTCGCGTCATCGGCCAGGACCATGCCTTGGTTCAGCTGTGTGAACGCATTCAGACCGCCCGCGCGCAATTGACCGATCCGAACAAGCCAGTGGGCGTGTTCTTGCTGGTTGGCCCCTCCGGTGTCGGCAAGACCGAGACTGCGCTGGCACTGGCCGACGCGCTCTACGGTGGCGAGCAGAACCTCATCACAATCAACCTCTCCGAATTCCAGGAGTCGCACACCGTCTCCACGCTCAAGGGTGCGCCACCGGGCTACGTCGGCTATGGCGAGGGCGGTGTGCTGACGGAAGCCGTGCGCCGCCGCCCCTACAGCGTCGTGCTGCTCGATGAGGTCGAGAAAGCCCACCCTGACGTGCACGAAGTCTTCTACCAGGTCTTTGACAAGGGCTACATGGAAGACGGGGAGGGGCGCCACATCGATTTCAAGAACACCATTCTGCTGCTCACCAGCAATGCGGGTTCCGACCTGATCACCAGCCTGTGCGACGACCCGACACTGATGCCCGAGCCGGCCGCGCTGCGTGATGCGCTCACACCGGAGTTGCGCAAGGTCTTCCCGGCCGCCTTCCTGGGTCGATTGGTGGTCGTGCCGTACCTGCCGCTCGCAGCAGAGAACCTCGGTCGCATCGTGCGGTTGCACCTCAATCGCGTGGTCACGCGCATGCGCGAGCAGCACGATATTGCGCTCACCTATGACGAAGCGGTAGTCAAGCACATCGTCGAGCGCTGCCCAGTGGGCGAGACCGGCGCCCGCCAGCTCATCAGCTTTATCGAGCAAGCCATCCAGCCGCAACTCGCAAAGCTTTGGTTGGGTGCGCTGGCTGAAAAGCGCCAACTGCTGGCCATCGACATCCGCTTGGCCGACGGCGACAGCGTCGAACTGGCCTGCCACCCCGAATACCTTCCCGGCCGCACCACCATGCCGGCGATTCCCGCAGCCGAACCGGCCTGAGGCCGTGCGGCACCTCAACCCTTCCATGTAACCCACTGGGGAGATTCATGTCTGTTGTGAACAGTTCGCAGAAATTCATCGCGCGCAACCGCGCGCCGCGTGTGCAGATCGAGTACGACGTCGAAGTCTATGGCTCGGAAAAACGCATCGAGTTGCCCTTCGTCATGGGCGTGCTGGCCGACCTGTCGGGCAAGCCGGCCGAGCCGTTGCCGCCGGTGGCCGATCGCAAGTTCCTCGAAATCGACATCGACAACTTCGACGAGCGCATGAAGGCCATGAAGCCGCGCGTGGCATTCGCCGTGAACAACACGCTCACGGGCGAAGGCCAACTGATGGTCGACATGACCTTCGAGAGCATTGAGGATTTTTCGCCGGCAGCCGTGGCCGGCAAGGTCGACGCGCTCAAGCAACTGCTCGAAGCCCGCACGCAACTGGCCAACCTGCAGACCTACATGGACGGCAAGTCGGGCGCCGAGTCGCTCATCAACCAACTGCTGCAAGACCCGGCCCTGCTGCAAGCGCTGGCCAAGGCACCGAAGCCCGAAGCCGCACCCGCCCAGTCGGATGCCGACTCGGCCGAGTCCTGAATCACGCGGTTTCGCGCCTTCCTGAATTCCACCTTTGAGCGAGCAATCCATGGCTTCCGCACAACAACGTCAACAACAGACCGTCGCAACGGCTGATCTGTCGGCGAATCAATCCGATTTCGCGTCGCTGATCAACCGCGAGTTTTCCCCCAAGACCGACCAGGCCCGCGAGGCCGTCGACTTGGCCGTCCGCACCCTGGCCGAGCAAGCGCTCGCCAGCACCTTTACCATGAGCGACGATGCCTACAAGAGCATCGAAGCCATCATCGGCGCGATCGACAAGAAGCTCTCCGAGCAGATCAACCTGATCCTGCACCACGAAGATTTCCAGAAGCTGGAATCGGCTTGGCGTGGCCTGCATCACCTGGTGTCGAACACCGAAACGGATGAAAAGCTGCGCATCCGCATGATGGACGTATCCAAGGAAGAACTACGCCGCACGCTGCGCCGCTACAAGGGCATTGGCTGGGATCAAAGCCCGTTCTTCAAGCGCATCTACGAAGAGGAATACGGCCAACTGGGCGGCGAGCCGTACGGCTGCCTGGTGGCCGACTACTACTTCGACCACACCCCGCCCGATGTGGAGTTGCTGGGCTCGCTGGCCAAGATCTCGGCCGCTGCCCATGCCCCGTTCATCGCCGGCGCTTCGCCGTCCGTGCTGCAGATGAATTCGTGGCAAGAGTTGGCCAACCCGCGCGATCTGTCCAAGATCTTCCAGAACTTGGAATACGCACCGTGGAACGCGCTGCGCAACTCGGAAGACGCCCGCTACGTCGGCCTGGCCATGCCGCGCTTCCTGTCGCGCCTGCCGTATGGCATCAACACCAACCCGGTCGATGCCTTCGACTTTGAAGAAGACACGGATGGCGCTGACCACCGAAAGTACGTGTGGAGCAATGCGGCCTACGCTATGGCCGTCAACATCAACCGCTCGTTCAAGCAATACGGTTGGTGCACGCTGATCCGCGGCGTGGAGAGTGGCGGCGTGGTGGAAAACCTGCCATGCCACACCTTCCCGACGGACGACGGCGGTATCGACATGAAGTGCCCGACCGAGATTGCCATTTCCGACCGCCGCGAAGCCGAACTCTCGAAAAACGGTTTCATCTCGCTGGTGCATCGCAAGAACACCAACTACGCCGCCTTCATTGGTGCGCAGTCGCTGCAAAAGCCGGCCGAGTACTACGACGCCGATGCCACAGCCAACGCCAACCTGTCGGCACGCCTGCCGTACCTGTTTGCCTGCTCGCGCTTCGCGCATTACCTGAAGTGCATCGTGCGCGACAAGATCGGCGCGTTCAAGGAGCGCGAAGACATGCAGCGCTGGTTGAACGAATGGATCATGAACTACGTGGATGCCGACCCGGCCAACTCCTCGCAAGACACCAAGGCACGCCGCCCGCTGGCTGCCGCTGAAGTGGTGGTGGAAGAGCAGGAAGGCAACCCGGGCTTCTACAGCGCCAAGTTCTTCCTGCGTCCGCACTTCCAACTGGAAGGCTTGACCGTCTCGCTGCGCCTGGTGGCGCGCCTGCCGTCGGTCAAGGAAGCGGCTTGAGTCTGACCGTCCCAATCTAACCCGAGCGAACCAAGGCAGCACCCCGCGGGCTCGTTACCGGCTAGCCCGTGGGGACTGTTTCGGCTTTTTGTTTGTAGTCCCACTGAAAACCAAGGAGCTTTGCAATGGCACAGGACATCTTCCTGAAGATCAATGGTATCGACGGTGAGTCGCAAGACGCATCGCACAAGAACGAAGTGGAAGTGCTGAACTGGAGCTGGAAGATCGAGCAGCTCTCGACCATGCACTCGGGCAGCGGCGGCGGCGCCGGCAAGGCCACCGTGTCGGACCTGACCTTCGAGCACCACATCGACCGTGCATCGCCCAACCTGATGAAGTACTGCCTGACGGGCAAGCACATCGATCAGGCCACGCTGGTGGTGCGCGAGGCTGGCGGCAACCCGCTGGAATTTCTGAAGATCACGATGAGCGATGTGATCGTGACGCAAGTGGCGCCGGGCGGTTCCAACGACGACAAGGTGCGCTCGCGCGAAACCGTGTCGCTGTCGTTTGCCAAGGTCAAGCAAGAGTACGTCGTGCAGAACGCCCAGGGTGGCAGCGGCGGCGCTGTGACGGCTGGCTACGACATCAAGGGTAACAAGGAAGCTTGATGAACCTCGCCCGTCCGTCGTCATTGATGGATGGGCGATCCCATGCGCAGCAGAAAACCACCGCACGTCAAAGTGCTGTTGATGTGTTCGAAAGAGGGTAGGAAACAATGGGTGCAGCAGAGCAAGTCGCCAACCTGATGGGCAGCCACCGCACAGTCAAAGCCACGAGTGCAGCAATCCCCGAGCTGTTGGGACAGCCGCAATTGGATTTCGTGCGCGTGAGTGGCCGCGAAGCCCTGAGCGAACTGTTCACCTACACGGTCGACCTGCGCCCCGTCTCTCTGGCTGCCGCGCAAGCCATGCTCGAAGCCGACCTGGACGACGCCATCGGTCTGGAGATGACGCTGACGATTGAGTTGGACGGCATCGGCACCGGCCTGACGGGTGGTGTTGGCACCGGCGAGCGCCAAATCACCGGCGTCATTACCGCCGTCGAACAAATCGGCGGCGTGAGCGACAACCGCCTTTACCGCTACACCCTGCGCCCGTGGCTCTGGCTCGCCAGCCAGACCGCCGACTACAAATCGTTCCAGAACAAGTCCGTCATCGACATCCTCGATGAAGTCCTGAGTGAATACACCTTCAGCGTCGACAAACGCCTCGATGAAAGCGTCTTCCCCAAACTCGAATGGGAAGTCCAGCACGGCGAAACCGACGCCCACTTCATCCAACGCCTGACCGAAGAATGGGGCATCACCTACTTCTTCGAACACGACGGCGGCCACCACCGCCTCGTCCTCGTCTCCGAATCCGGCGCCTGGCGCAAATTCCCCAGCGCCGCGTACCACACCCTGCCGATCTACCCGCAGGGCTTCAGGGTTGACGAAGAACACCTCACACGCTTCGAACCCATCAACCGCCTGCGCACCGGCAAGATCACCCTCAAAGACTACGACCCGCGCCAGCCCAAGGCCGATCTCACCACCGACGACAGCCTCCCGCGCGACACACGGTTCTCCGAGTTTGAACGCTACGAATACGAACCCGGCGTCTACACCAGCCGAGACATCGGCAGCCAGCGCGCCCGCATCCGCATGGAAGAGCGCCGTGCCAAAGGCCGCCGCGTGCGTGGTGCCGGCGCACTGCGCGGCATTGCCGCAGGCAACACCTACCAGATCGCCAACCACGACAAGGACGACCTCAACCGCGAATTCCTCATCGTCAGCACCGAATTCCAGCTCGAAGACGTCGGCATTCAATCCGGCAGCACTCAGCGCTATGCCTGCCACGTCCGCTTCGAAGCCCACCCCACGGATGAAGTCTTCCGCCCGCCGTTGACCACCGCAAAGCCGCGTGTCAAAGGCATCCAGCGCGCCGTCGTCACCGGCCCCGAGAACCAAGAGGTCTGGACCAACGACTTCGGCTGCGTAAAGGTTCAATTTGAGTGGGACCGCTACGGCCAATACAACGAAAACTCCTCACCGTGGATTCGCGTCGCCAACGGCTGGTCAGGCGACCAGTTCGGCGCCATGCACGTCCCGCGCATCGGGCAGGAAGTGCTCGTTGACTACCTCAACGGCGACCCGAACACGCCCATCATCATTGGGCGGGTGCCGAACCAACTGAATCTGCCTCCGTGGCAGCTTCCCGGCCAGCATGCGCTATCCGGCATTGCCAGCAAGGAACTGTTCGGTAAGCGGCGTAACCACCTGCTGATGGACGACACGCAGGGTCAGATTCAAGCGCAGTTGTCGTCCGACCACCAAACTAGCCAACTCAACCTTGGCTATCTGACCGGCGTGCCCGGCAACCCTGGGCGCAAAGACCCACGCGGTGAAGGCTTTGATCTGCGCACCGATGGCCAGGGTGCCATCCGGGGTGCCAAGGGCTTGTTCCTCACCACCGAAGGGCAGGTTGCCGCCGTGGGCGGCCACCTCGACCGGCAAGAGTTCATCCGCTGCATGGAAGCCGCGCTCGAAGCCGCCAAATCCCTGGGCGACTACAGCAGCCAACATGAAGCCCTGAAAACCGACGCCGACCCGCAATCCACCCTCACGAAAGCCATTGAGGAGTGGGATGCCGGCGCCAACAACCACAAGGACGCGCAGGGGCAGGGTGGCCAGCCCCTGCTAGGCGCCTACGCGCCGGCCGGTATCGCCTTGGCCACACCCAAGAGCCTGACCAGCTATGCCGGCCAGCACATCGACACCGTCTCCAAACTGAACCAGCAACAAACGGCAGGGCAGCAATACCTCGTCAACGCCGGCACCGGCATCAGCCTGTTTGCGCATAGCGGTGAGTGGAAGGGCATTGCCCATCAAGGGCAACTCGTGCTGCAAGCGCAGCAGAAGAGCATCACTGCCAACGCCAAGCAGGATGTGGTCGTCACCGCCACGGACGGCACGATCCTGCTCAATGCCAAGACGGGCATCACCCTCATGAGTGGCGATGCAGGCATTCGCATCGCCGACGGCAAGGTCGAGGCCTTTGGGCCCACGCTCATCCATCTGCATACGGGGAATTTTGATGTGCCGGGGCCGCAGGGGCTTAATGGGGCGCTGCCGCAGTTTGACTCAGGGGATGTCGGCCGTAAGTTCCGACTGATCCGGCCCGCAGACAACAAGCCGGTTGCCAACCGCGCATACGAAATCACCAAGAAGGACGGCAGCGTCATCAAGGGCGTCACCAATGTTCTTGGAGAAACCGAGTTGCATGAGTCCGAGACGACTGACGTGTTGGCAGTCAAATTCGGCGAGCGCCAATCGACTGGCTCGGTGTCAGGCATGGTGAAGGCGGCGCTGGTGGGGGGAAATGGTGCTGGGCAGGAGGGCCGCGAGTATCGCTATCAGCTTGCGCAGCAAAGCTATCAGATCAACCAATGGGCCTACTTGTTTGTGGAAGGTGTTGGCATGAATGGCGCGTTCAATCTCAAGGGGGGGCTCGCAGTGAAGAGCGGCGGTGCGGAAGAGTCCATTTGGTTGAGTGCGATGGGCTACACCAGCGCCGGAAGAATAGGTAAGGCGCATTTCTTTGCCTCGGCCTCGCTTCGCATTAACGGCATCGAAGGGCCGAGTACTCCGCTGGGCTTGGACAACGAAGCTGGCGTTTGGCCGAAAGACAATTCTTCGCCCATTGGCTCAGTCGTGTTGAAGCTGCCGAAAGCGGACCCCTCGATGAAGATCGAGCTGCTTATCAGCGGTGGGTACATCTATAAAGGCGATGAAGGTCACGCGGTACCTAACCCACCTCGTGGCGCAATCGCGGTGCCGATTCAAGTTGTCCCTGGCAACGGTAAGAGCGGAGTCATCAATGTCTAGAAATCAAGCCTGGTTGCTATCTCTTGCCCTGGCGAGTGCAGGGCTTCTCGGTTGCACTGAGAGTGGTGCCGACACTCCGGTCGCGCCACGGCAAGGGGAACGAATTTCAACGCAATCGAGTGGAGTCGCTGACCAGGCTAAGCAAGTGCCAACGCCAGAGTCGAAACGAGCGTTCTTGCTGGCACAAGAAGCGAGCGAGCATGCTGGTCGACGGGACTATGCGGGCGCATTGAGCAAGCTTGAAGCGGCGATCGCGATTCGAGGCGACGTGCCGGAGTACTCAATGATGCGCTGCATGTTGAGTGAACGCGTGAGCAACCAGCCGCGGTTGAGTTGCTATGCGGAAGTCGTGCGGGCCTATCAAATTAACGGCGCACCTTGCGAGAGCAATCTCAACTGTGTTGTTGCTGCTTCTATGGCTTCTTTGCCGGAGGCATTGCGTTATCGAACTCGCTATCTAGCATCCCCGAAGTCACCCGAGGATCAGGCAATCGCTGAGGGCATGTTGGGGGATTTCTCGCGCAATGTCGTACTGCACTCCATTCTCCCTTGATGATCTGACGGCTTTTACAAGTTAGACGAGAAGTAACCATGACTGACTCGACTGGATCCCTTTCGTGCGGCCCACGCGCCGAAGCGCTATGTCTGCCGGGCAATCCTCGCCTGGATGTGGAACAGCCCTTGCCGCTGCCCGGCGTCATCATCTTCGTGCACGGCGTCAACTCCATGGGCGAGTGGTTTGACGACAGCGAGCTTGGCCTGGTGGCCGGCCTCAACGCACGCCTGCAGCGCAACGACGATCAACTCCACCGCATCAAGGGCAGCGGCCAGCTACGGCCCGCGAGCTACATGGGCGAGCTGACTGAGGATGGCTACATTCACGATGATCTGAAGTCCACCACCTTCATCAAGGATGCCGGCTACAGCCCCATCATCCGCTTTCGCTGGGGCTACAAGGCCAGCCAGAAGGAGATTGCCACCGTAGGCGGCAGCATCTTGCTTGACGAAACCGATGCGTGGGCCGGCGGCCCCTTCGCCAACGGCTGCTCCGCTTTGCCAGACATGTTTGGCAACGGCACGGACACCGGCCTCTTCCTCGGTCTTGCTGTGCAAGACATGAACACCAGCGACCGCCAGGTCTACAGTTGTCCTGCTCGTCACTACCAGGCCTTTGCTGCATGGCGGTTGGCCAAATTGGTGGCCCGCATTCGTGAAATCCACCGTGCGCAGCATGAGGGGATGGATTGCCCCATCACTGTGGTGTGCCACAGCCAGGGCAACATGGTTGGCTTGGGTTCCGCCTACTTCGGTGCTAACCATCCAGATCTGAAGGGGCTCGGCGTGGCCGACAACTACGTCTTGGCCAACGCGCCGTACAGCGTGCAAAAAAGCGGTGCTGACAACTACGCGCAATACAACTGGAGGAGGTTGCAAGGGCGCGTCAAGTACGAAGCGCGGATTGAAGGTTTGAAGAACTTCTTCGACATCGTGCGCAACTTCAAGCCCAATCACTACGACAACGCCACGGTTGATGCGCAACTCTGGAACAGCAACCCCAAGTGCGGTAGCCAACCATGCACCACTGCACAAGACCAAGCAGCCCGACAAACGCGCAAGCGCGTGTTCTTGTACTGCAACCCGCACGACCGCGTGATTTCCATTGATACCGTTAAAGGCATTGGCTGGCTGGGCCTGAGTGAGAAAGACGTCGAGGCTACCGGTGCAAAAGACATCCTGTTCCAACGCGTGTGGGCCGAAGGCAAGCCCGGACAACCCTACAAGGTGGGCGCGAGCCCTGGCACTTACTTCGACTATTGGAACCATACGAACGGTGCCGATCGGAGCGAAAACCAGTTCTGGACGCCGCGAGCTGACCGGTTGCGTATGCAGATCGAAGAAATCTGGGGTGACGACCGCCGTAGCGTCATCGGCAAGGCGAATGCGACGGTCTGGGGGTTCGTCTTCCAGGTGGGCTTGTGGATCGGCAGTGCTGTCAGCAAGAGCGCCGCCGACCTCAATGGTCGTCCAGCAGACGATTGGAAGGTCTGTGTGAATGCGCCAGAAGTCCCCTGCAAGGGGATTGAGCCCAAATCGCTCTATTTGGCAAGCAACTCTTGGTTCCGCTTCGGAGAGCCCCTGGGCAATGGCGATCCACGCATCAAGGGGCCATTCAACCGGTACAAGGAATCCGCCAGCGATTCGCTTAACCCTAAGCGCGAAACCTTCGAAGGGGAAGACGCCTATGCCGAACAACGCAAGACGGGGCACGGCGACGCCGCCAGCGAAGCGTCCATGCGCTACGACCAGAACGCCGGTATTCGACAAAAAGCGCGGCGTGCCATCTACGACGGCAGCGGCGACAAACAATGGTTTGGCCCCGATGGTGCACTCAACGTTTTCGGCGGTAAGCGCTTCAACGAAGACGACATCAAGAAGATGAGCGCGGCCAATCACGATGACATCAAGGGCACGGACTTTGAAGTGTTCGAGAAGTCAGAGCGCATGGGCCTGCTCGCCAAGGGCGCTGACCAGCAAGCGACCAACCACTCCACCATTTTGACCAACCCCGAGCACAGCGAGCACGTGCTGGCCTATGACGTGGACGTGGGCCTGTGCCAGTTCAGCAACGTGCAGATGAACCAGTTGCGCAGGATGGCGGATTGGCGGTGGTGTAAGCCGGAGGATGGCGATGACTTTCCGCCGGGCAGGGAGCGCGCGGATGACAAGGAATTTCAGTACTACGAAACCGCCTTGTTGGGAGGGAAGAGGTTGATGGAGGCGCCTAAGTTCGACCCAGATCAAGGTGCGCTCACGGTCCTTGATATTAAGGCTGAGCGCAACGTCCTACCTGTGCTCCAGTCCCATCACAAGAAGCCGGATGACACCGACACGCGCTACGCATAGGGAACCGATATGACCCGTTTGTTTCAATCCAATCTGAACAGGAGCAGGGGCATGGCCACCAAGATGCTGGTCACCGCCTGCCTGTTGCTGACCGCCTGCCATTCTGGAGTCTCGATGTCTGCCAACTACTCTCGCAAGCCCGTGGCCTGGCCACGGATGCAAACTCCTGCCGCACCCACCGACCCCGCCAAAACACCCGCGGCCGTGGTACTGGGCGTGCAGTGGCTCAATCCGCTGATGCGACGCAGCTATCCCACCCAATGGAACCTGCTGTGGGTGCAGGGGTTGGCACAGCCCAATGCAAATGACCGGGAGGCGGCGAAATTCAAGTTGGGGGATGCGGTGGGGGAGCTGACCCTTGGCATGTCCCGGAACAAGCGGCTTGAAGACTATCCGTGGGTCAAACGGGACAGATTTGTTGGGGCTTTCACTGAGTTGGTGGGCAAGCCACTAAGTACCTTCAGATCCTATCCGGCTGACCCGAACTACTTCTACTCGATCCGCACAGGGACCAGTCGTCCTGACTACATCGACGCCATCGTGTTCGCTGGCATGCCGCGCGAATGGCTCAATACGCCAACCTACTTCAGCAGTAACGCAGGTAGCTGGGATCAGGAGCTATTGGACGATCAAAAGGCCATGGGCATTCCCGCGCCGAGTTATCTAGCGTATGACGCGGCCCATGCAGAAGAGCGCATGCGAGACTACTGGGTCACCCTGCATAAAGACCGGCATGGTGAAGCCGTACGCGGTGCGCCCGCGTCCGAGGAAATGATCATTGGGGAGAAAACCTTGACGCTACAAGGTGCCCGCAGGTTGGTCTTTGACAAGGTGGCAAATAGCGCCGGCGCCAAGGACATGGAATTCAACCCCACAGGCAGGCTCCCTCAGGTCGTACTCAAGGCAGGTGATGAGACGGTCGGTTTCTACGATCTGCAAGAGGCGCTCAAGTTCTTGGCCGAGAACCCAAACAAGCTGGTGTGGGTGTGGAACATGGACGCACCCAACTACCCGATGGGCGAGCAGACTAATGAGAACAGCACTCTCCTGATCCTCGGCCACCCAAGTGCCGATTGGGGTTACACGCCGCTGGCGTCCATCTACACGCCCCAGCACCATGAAGGCGGCATCGGCGCCAAAGCGGCCACCCCGGGCGGCGCTTGGAGCGGCTTGATGAAGACCATACAAGAGCAGGCTCCAGAGGGTCAGCCTGTTGAGCGCATTTATTACGACGTTCAAAAGCACGCTCCCAACATCAACGCATTGATGGGTCCGCTTCGCGCCGCAGTACACCAGCACTGGCCCGATCTGGATCAGGTCACCAACGTCTACAGCGTGTCCGAACACATGGAGGGCCCGGCGCGGGCGGCAAGCTTTGCCACCAACGCTGCGTTTGCCGCCGCCTATGCCAACCAAAGCGGTAAGAGTGCTGTCGTCACCAGCGTTGCCGACCCCAGCGATGCGTGGGCTGTGCTGATTGGCCCGCCGCCGGGCTGGAAGCCGACGCCACCCGTTACCCAGTGGGATCGCGCGCGAGGTGAGAGTCGGGCGTACTGGCCGTGGTTTGGCACGCCGACAGGCTCAAAGTAAACAAACCAATACAAAAATATTGATAGGGAGAAAGGGCCATGAATCGCAGGTTGTTCTTGTGTGCGTCGGCATTGCCGTTATTCGGATTGGGCGGATGCGCAACCAATGCGCTTTACGACGAACTTTCAAAAAGAAGATACAAGAGCTACGAAGAGCCAGTGAATCAGATTTTAGTCAGCAGTGACGGCAAGAAGATCGTCGTGCTTGGAGTGGACTATCACTACATCTTCGATACGCCACCCAAGCTGATCGAGATTCTCGATTCGCCGCTTCATCCCAAATTGTCGGCGGAGATGCGCCAGTTCGAGGTGACTCCGGATGCTGAGATTAAGGGGTGGTTCTTTTTGAAAATGCCCACAGAATCCAGCGATGACGATTTGAAACTGGCGAAGTCGTACGGATTCGAAGTGGCGTCATCGAGCCAACCCCATCTAAATTTTGATTTGAGCGGGAAACGCTATAGCGCCAAGGGATTCAAAGCACCGGAAGGCCTGACCAAGAAGCTTAATCAATCCTACAGCGTGGATGTTCGAGAAGAGCTACCTCTCGGAGGTAAGGCTGCTTTGGTGTTGCTTACGCCCGTAACTGTTGCCGCAGACGGGGCGGTGGTCCTTCTGACCATTGCACTATTTCCGCTCACTGTGATTTCCCGCTCGCTCTAGTTGCCGCCGTGTCTACCGGTGCTACCGGGGCTACCGGCGGACCCATCGTCCCAATGCCAATGATCGTTCGATAGAGGTTTGATATGTCCGCACCAATCATCACCGTAGGCGACGTGGGCGCCCATGGCTCCGTTGTCACCACGGGCTCGCCCACCAGCAAAATCCGCGGCCGCCCCATCGCCCGCCTGGGCGACCTCGTCACCTGCCCAATCCACGGCGTCAACCGCATCGTCAACGTGAGCGGCAGCGCCAAAGTCGGCGGCGACGTCATGGCCCGTACAGGTGACGGTACCGAGTGCGGCGACATCCTGATCGGCAGTCAGCCAGGCAAAGCATGATCTTCCGTTTGTTGATGCTGTGGGCGCTCTCGCTGGCGCTCGCAGCCTGCTCCACCGCCCCAGCCCAACCCGAGCAACTGAAGCTCGATCTGGCCATCCAGGCAGGCGACTCCCTCAACCCTGATGAGAAGGGCAGGGCGTCCCCCGTACTGGTGCGCCTGTACGAGCTCAAGACCGCCAGCACGTTCGAGCAAGCCGACTACTACTCGCTCGAATCGAACGATCGCACGGTTCTGATGCAGGACTTGCTCGCCCGCGACGAATTCATCCTGCGCCCCGGCGAGTTCCAGGACATCGAACGCAAGCTCAACCCGGACACGCAGGCGCTTGGCTTCCTTGTCGGCTACCGAGACTTAGGCAAAGCCACCTGGCGCACCGTCTACAAACTGCCGCCCGCGCCCGAAGCCGCGTGGTACCGCGCCGCCATCCCCGCCCGCAAGGTCAAGCTGCAGATCGCGCTTGATCAGCAAGCCATCACCGTATCCAAACCTGATTGAAGTCATGAGCTGGTACAACAAAGTCGTCTGGAGCGAAGGGCTGTTCTTGCGCCCGCAGCTCTTCCAGCAGCAGGAGCGCTACCTGGAGCACTTCGCTCACAAGCGCGCCGCTGCCTTGAGCCCATTCTTTTGGGGCTTTCATCACTTCGTGATCGATACTGAATCGCTCGCGCTCGGCAAACTGGTCGTCTCGGGGGCCGCCGGCATTTTTCAGGACGGCACACCGTTCGAAGCGCCGGCCCACGCCAAGCTGCCCGCGCCGCTGGCACTGCGTCACGAGCACCTGAACCAGACCATCTACCTGGCCGTCCCCATTCGCACGCCGAACACCGAAGAAACCACCTTCGACGAGAGTGCTCAGGATTCGCTGGCCCGCTACCGCAGCTTCGAGGAAGACCTGCTGGACGCCAACTCCATCGGCCAAGGCCCCAAGCTCGTCCAATTGAGTGATCTGCGCCTGCGTCTGCTGCCCGAGAAAGAACTGACCGAATCCTGGCTCGGCATGCCGTTGGCCAAGGTCACGGAAATCCGCGCCGACGGCAGTGTCCGCCTGGACCCGGCGCTTATCCCCCCCGTCAACGTCTACACCGCCAGCGCCTTGTTGCACACATGGCTTGCCGAAGTGCACGGCTTGGTGCGCCTGCGCGCCAGCGCCATGGCTGAGCGTCTGACCGCCTCCAGCACGCGCGGCGGAGATGCAGCGGAAATCTCCGAATACCTCATCCTGCAACTGTTCAACCGCGTCGAGCCGGTGCTCACCCATATGCTCAACGCCAAGAGCGCCTCGCCCGAAGCGCTCTATGTGGAGTTGACCGCGTTTGCAGGAGAACTGTCCACCTTCGTGCGTACCGCAACCCGCCGACCGTTGGAATATGACGCGTACCGGCACGATGAGCCGCACACCTGCATCAAGCCCGTCGTGGACGACTTGCGCGTCCTTCTCAACGTCGTCCTGGAGCGCAGCGCGCAGCGGATCGAACTGCGTAACCAAGGCAACGGCATCCAACTGGCCGTGCTGGAGCCGGCCGAGTTCGCGCGTTTCAGCACCTTTGTGTTGGCGGTGGGCGCCCAATTGCCGCCAGACACATTGCAGCACCAGTTCCCCGCGCAGGCCAAGGTCGGCCCGGCCGAGCGGTTGGCGGAACTGATCCGCTCGCACCTGCCCGGCGTACCGCTACAAGCCATGCCCGTGCCGCCGCGCCAGATCCCATTCAACGCCGGTCAAGTGTATTTCGAGTTGGATCAGGACCACCCGCTCTGGGCACAGGTTCAGCGCTATGGTGGGCTCGCCCTGCATGTGGCCGGGCAGTTCCCAGAATTGCGGCTTGAACTGTGGGGGGTACGGCAATGAATAGTCCCGCAACAATTGGCGGCATCAATCCGCACGTCCCAGCGCCCGACATGGCCCAACAGGGCGGCAAGGCACACGATACGGCCGCACAAGCCGCCAACGAGCCGCGCCAAATCAAGCGCAAACCAATCGAGCAACGCGTCGAGAAAGCACTGCATCAGGTCAATCCATTGCTCTCGGCTGCTCGCCCCTTGCTGCGTGCACTGGCGGACATGCCCGCCGAATTGCGCGTTGATCAGGCCGACTTGCTGAAGAAAGTCCTGGTGCAGGAGTTGCACGACTTTCAGACCGTCTGTGAACGGGCCGGCATCCGCACGGAACATATCCTGGCGGCACGTTACAGCCTGTGCACGGCGCTGGACGAAGCCGCCCTGAGCGCATCGTGGGGCAGCCGGAGCAACTGGGCGAGCGAGAGCCTGCTGATCAAGTTGCATGGTGAGCACGAAGGCGGCGAGAAAGTCTTCCACGTGCTGGGCCGGTTGGTGAACAGCCCGGAAGAACACATCGACGTCATCGAGGTGATCTACTACCTGCTCGCGTTGGGCTTCCAAGGCCGCTACGGCAACATGGCCGATGGCGACCGCCAGCATCTGGCCATCCGCCAGCGCCTCTACGACCTGATTCGCAAGCGTCGTGGTGCTGTCCCAAGAGAGCTCGCATCGAACCTGAACGTTGCGCCTGCCGGACGGTTCTCCATGATCCGCACCGTCCCCATCTGGCTGAGCGCCACTGTCCTGGGCCTGGCCGCCTTTGGCCTATTCGCCTGGTACAAGTACCAGCTTTCGGTGCAAGCGCGCGAACTGGAGCAGCAGATCCACGCCATCGGCCAGATCACGCCTCCACCTCCGCCCAAGGCCCCACCGTTGCGCTTGGCTGAGCTACTCAAAGACGAAATCGCCCGTGGCCAAGTCACGGTGGACGAGAACGCCAGCCACAGCGCGGTCACTTTCCGTGGCGACGACATGTTTGCCGGTGGCCGTGCCGACGTCAACGCCAAGGTGCAGCCGCTGCTGGACAAGGTCGCCGCCGAGATCGCCAAGGTACCGGGCAAGGTCACCGTTACCGGTCATAGCGACAACCAACCCATCCGCACCGCTCGATTCCCCTCGAACCAGGTGCTGTCAGAAGAGCGTGCCGTGCACGTCTCCGAATACCTCGCCAGCAAGGGCGTCGCGCAGGGTCGGTTGGAAGCCATCGGCAAGGGCGACACCGAACCCGTCGCAGATAACAGCACGTGGGCTGGCCGGGCAAAGAATCGCCGGGTCGAGATCGACGTCACGCAGCAGTGAGATTGCAGGCATGAAATTTCTGAAACAAGTAGGCACCGCCATGGTGTCCTGGCAGGCGCTGACCCTGGTGGCGATCCTGCTGATCTCGGCGGCTGTCTGGTGGATCGGCCCGCTGCTGAGCTTTGATGGCATGGTGCCAATGGCCGGCGTCGGCACGCGCATCGCTGTCATTGCGTTGCTGCTGGCGCTGTACTTCTTCCTGGTATTCGGGTTGCCCGTGTTCTTTGTGGTGGCCACTGCGTTGTGCCTTTTGATTTGGCACGCCGGGCCGTTGCTGGCGTTCAATGGGCAGCACCCGCTGCAGGACACAACGCCGCGTTTGCTGCTGATTGCCATCATCGTGCTGGTGTCGGCTGTCTATCTGGTCTACCTGCTGTGGCACCGCATTCGCACGGACGAGGGGTTCCGCAACAAGGTGATGGGCACGGAAGCCAAGAGCGACGAACCCGTCGCCGGCGCTGATACCAAGGCCGTGACGGCCAGCGTGGAAGCCGCCATGCGCCAGTTGAAGGCGCTGCGCACCGGCAGCGGCCTATCAAAACTCTTCGAGGGGCGTCGCTACCTGTACGAGTTGCCTTGGTATCTCACCCTGGGGTTCGCCAGCGCCGGCAAGACCAGCGTGCTGACCAACGCGGGCCTGCGTTTTCCGCTCACGGGTGGCGCCGGTTCGCCATCGCAAGCCAATGAGGATCGCAAAGCCCCGGTATGGCGCTTCACCAACGAAGCCGTCCTGATCGATACCGTCAGCAATTACACCAGCCAGAACAACACGCCGGACGCCGTGCGGGCCGAATGGGAGAAATTCCTCAGCCTGCTGCGCAAGTACCGGGGGCGTACCCCTGTCAACGGTGTGGTGGTCACCGTCAGCGTGGCGGATCTTGTGGAGCAAACCGTACAACAGCGTGCGGATGAGGCCCTCAAGATTCGCACACGTCTGGCCGAGCTGCGACAGGAGCTGGGCATCCAGTTCCCCATCTATGTTGTGGTGACCAAGCTCGATCTGTTGAGCGGTTTCGCCCAGTATTTCCAATACCTGGGAAGTGAAGGGCGCGCGCAGTCGTGGGGCTTCGTTCTGCCTGTCGATCGCAAGGCCAAACGTAACGAAGTTCTGCCGGCGCTGAGCGAGCTGTGCCGCACCGAGATGGCCGCGCTGGAAAAACGCCTCGTCGCAGGCGAAGCCGATCGCTTCAACGAAGAGTTCGATGCTGGCCGCCGCAAGGTCCTGCTCGGCCTGGTTGAAGAGTTTGATGGCCTGACCGAACCCCTCGCGGACCTCGTCGAGCAGATCTTTGCAGATTCACGCTACGACAACACGCAGAACAAGGCCATGCTGCGTGGCGTGTACTTCACCAGTGCCGCACAGACCGGCGAGTCGGTGGTCGCTGCCAGCGACACGGTGGCCCTGCAAGTCCTGGATGGCAAGACACCCGGCGAGGCTCAGGCCGCGCGTGGCACGGTGGGCTCTGACAGCTACTTCCTATCGGACCTGTTCAAGCGCGGCATCTTTGCCGAGGCACATCTGGTGCGGCCCAACCTGCGTTGGGAATTCCGCTTCCGCCTGATGCGGCTACTGGCCCATACCGCAGTGCTGGCATTCGTCCTGTGGCTGGTCGCTGGCCTCTATACGAGTTTCGGCCACAACTCCAATTACCTCGACGTGGTCCAGGAGAAGGCCAAGGCCCTGACCGCCAAGGTGACCGGTTTCTACAAGAAGCCCGAAGCCGACGGTGTGCCAGACCTGCTGGCCGCAGCGCATGATCTGCCGGCGTTCACCAACCTGAACTTGCTGGACCCGTCACTGAGTTGGCGTTATGGGTTGTACGTCGTGCCGCCCGTGCTCGCCGTGTCCACGGCCACCCACGTCAAGCTGCAGGACAACCTGCTGGTGCCGTATTTGGTCCGTCGGGTGGAGGCTGTGCTTGCCGCCGCCGTCGCTGACCAAGACGCCAAGCTTACTTACGATACCTTGCGCGTCTACCTGATGTTGTACGACAAGACGCAGTTCAATGCCGCCGACGTACGCAGTTGGGTGCAGAACGACTGGGCAACGGGCGGCGCGGATGCCTTTGGTGGCCGAATCACCGTGGTCGAGCACCTCAACAGCTTGCTCGATGGCAGCCGGGCGATCCAATCGCCCTATGCCAAGAATGAGGCGTTGATCCGCTCCGCGCGGGATTTTCTGGACGGCAACACGTCGACCGAGCGTCTGTACGAGCGTGCCAAAGCCGCCATAATGGAAGAGGCCCCGGCCGATTTCACGCTTGTGCGAGCGATTGGCCCGCAGGCCGGCACGGTCTTTTCGCGTGCCAGTGGTGAGCCGCTGGAGCGGGGTATTCCCGGCTTGTTCACGTACGCGGGTTATCACAACCTGTTCAATGCCCGCCTGCCGGAGTTCGTCAACAAAGCGCAGGCGATTGACGCCTGGGTGATGGGGCGCGCAGGCGGCGCTCAAAAAAAAACGCTTGAGAGCACGGCTGGCAAGCTGACTGGCGACGACCCGGTCACGCGAGAAATCCGCCGTCTGTACCTGACGGAATACGCGCAGCGGTGGACAGAGTTCTTGCGTGACATTCGCGCACTCACGGGCAACAACCTCACCTTCGATCTGGAGGTGCTGCGCAACTTCGCTGCCCCGGACTCACCGCTCGCGCGCCTGGGGCGCGTCGTCGTCAAGGAAACGACCCTAAGCCAACCGGCCGAGCCCGGCGATAAGTCTCTGGCCGACAAGGCACTCGGTGCATTGGGCAACAAGACCGACAAAATCACAGGTTTTGCGTCCCGCGCGGAGGCTCGCCAAGAACGGGAATTGGTCGACAGCCGTTTCGCCGCCTTGCGCGAAGTCGTCACCGGACAAGCCGACGTTACCGCCGCCAACGCTCAAGCCGCCAACAACAAGCCGCGGCTGGACGCCATTGCCGGCATGGTCAACGCGTACTACACCTCATTGATGGTCGCCAGCAACGCATTGGAGACTCGCAACCTGCCGCCGCCCTCTGAGGCCGGCGCCCAGCTGCGTATGGAAGCCGCCAAGCTGCCGGCGCCGCTCAAGGAAGTGCTGGCCGACCTGGTGGTGCAGGGCACGCGCGACGTCAACAAAGGCATCGGCGACATCCTGGTCGCCCAGATGAATGCCGTCATCGGCGAGAGCTGCCGTAGTGCCATCGACGGCAAGTACCCCTTCACGCCGACATCGAAACAGGACGTGGATACCGAAGACTTTGCGCGTGTCTTCGCCAGCGGTGGCGTGCTGGATGACTTCTTCCAGAAAGTCCTGGCGCCGCACGTAGATACGACGATTTCGCCATGGCGCTACAAGCTGACCGCGCCCGACGTGCCGCCCGTCGCAGGCCCGAGCCTCGTTCCGTTCCAGCGTGCCAAGGAAATCCGCGAAGTGTTCTTCCGCGACCCTGGCGCCAAGAAGATGGCCTGGAAGGTCGACTTGAAGGTGGTCGAACTCGACCCGGAAATCGTTGAGTTGACGATGGACTTCGATGGCCAGAGCCTGCGCTACGTCCATGGCCCAGTGATCCCGCTCAAGGTGACGTGGCCCGGGCCGCGCGGCGGGCAAGGGGCCGAGATCACGGCCAGCCCGCGTGTTCGGCCCGAGACTTCGTCGCTCATCGCCAGCGGCCCGTGGGCCATGATGCGTGTGATCGCCAAGGGCAAGCTGGCCAACTCGGTGTCGCCCAGCCATTTTGTGGCTGAGTACGACTTCGATGGGCGCAAGGCCAAGCTCGACATCAACACTGGCAGCTTGGCCAATCCGTGGACGACTGGGCTGCTGCAGGGCTTCCAATGTCCGGGGAGGTCAGGGTGATGATCAATAGCAACGCTCAGGCCCAAAACCACATGCTCCGGCTCGCCCAACCGCTGTTCTGGCTGCTGGACGAACTCTCGCCCTCCCTGGAGTCCGCCGCTCGCCTGGACGCCCTCAAATCCGAGGTGCGTGCCAAGCTGGTGAACTTCAAGAAGGCTTGCCAAGCCGCAGCCCTCAAGGCCGACAGCGTAGAGGCCGTGCACTACTGCTTCTGTGCGGCCTTGGACCAAGCCGGCAGCCGCGTACGCGGGCGCGCAGATAGTCTGCGTGGCATCTGGCTACAGCACAGCCTGCTCGTCGAGTTCTACAAAGAGAATGGCAGCGGCCAGCATTGCCGTGCCTGGATTCGGAAACTGCAGGAGACACCGAACGCCAGCGGCAACGCACTCGAAGTCATCGCACTTCTGATCAAACGCGGCTTGGGCGACGAGCGCGGCATGCCGTTGCCAGAAATCCCGATACAGCATCGGCTAGTTGCTGCGCCGCCAGCCCCCCTGCCGACACCAACGCCTACCATCGCGGCACCTGCCGTGGCGACTGTTTCGGTGGCCAGCGTCGGCCGAGAGGCTCCTGAGGTGCTGCTCCTTCGCCAAGAGCTACCGCAGGAGCAGCAGCGTCGCTCACTGCTTCCCGTCATCGCAGCCTTGCTTGCCGGGGCACTGATCCTTGGCTTCGGCATCGTGATTTACCGGCAGCATTTGGAAAACCAAAGGCTCGCCAATAGGGTCGACGCCTTGTCTGCCCAGCTACACAAACAACAAGAAACGCTAGAGGAACGCATCTCACGCGCACTGTCTTCTGAAGCGGGTGCTGCCCCCGTTGGCATCAGCACCAAAGACGATCGAATCTACTTGGCTTTCAGCAGTGACCAAGGATTTGCCTCCGGCCGCGCAGACCTCACGCCCGTGCTGTCGCGTCAGCTTGACCGGCTCGCCAAGGTACTGGCGGACACCGGCGGCAAGATCACCATTCTCGGTCACACCGACGATGCCCCCGGCCCGCGAGACCGCATCGAGTCGAACGCCGCACTCTCCACGGCGCGGGCCATGGCAGTTGGGCAGCATTTGCAAGAGCACGGTGTCGCGCAGGATCGGCTGTCGATGATTGGCCGTGGCGCGAAAGACCCCGTCGGCGACAACCGTACCGCAGCAGGCAGAGCACTGAACCGGCGCGTAGAAATCGTGCTCGAAAACGTGCCACGTTGATACCAAGAAGCCGCCCCTGTGGTGAACCGGGCTACAGTCCACGCGCATAACCGCAAGCGCTCGAAGTAGCCGCCAGAGGGCGAGCATGCTAATGGAAAAAAAGACGCTCTCTACACCAGAAAATTCTGAGTCGCCGCGCCGGCGCCTACAAGACAAGGTGGCGCGACAACCTACCCAAAGTGGCCACGCGTCAACCGAAGACAACGCTCTCGCCACATACTTGAGTCATCTCTGGGCGGACCTGTTGAGCCCAAAGCCGCACCCCGTCCCTGACTGCCCCCATTGTGGTGGCCAGCATATTCGCTATCCGCAACGGACAACAATCGGGCGACTGCCCACGTTTTTTTGCCACGACTGCGAACACGAATTCACCCGGCTGACGCGGACTCCCTTCGAGCACATGCCGAATCGGGACATCGGCGCAGCCATCCTTCCACTGCTGCCCAACCCGATGTCGCTCCAGCAGGCTGGTGAACACCTTGGGCTGACACGGGAGGTGGTCCTTGCCTGGCTGCTTGCTTTCCGCAGCTACTTGCTCGATGTAGACCCATCAGGGGCCTTTGAAATTCAAGTGCGACTAGGCGACCATAGCACGCCGCCCGTGCAGTGTGCACATTGCGGATTCGACGGCAGCTTTACGTCCGCAGGCTTCGACAAGAAGGGGCGACGGCGGGTATGTTGTCCGCAATGCGGCCGCAAGCGCCCAGTGGATGCACAGCATGATGAAGCCTCCACGCTTGACGGCCTCATCGTGCGCGCCCCGATCGACGAGGCGGTAAGCGAAACCTCCATGCCGCGCGCCCCGAAGGAGGCCGAAGTCCCGCAACGCAAGATCACGCCGGGCCCGCTGGATCAGCAAGAAGACGTCGCCTTAACCGCTTTCCTGATGTCCTGGGTGCACGAGGCACTGAGCCCCAGCATCGCCGCTGGCCCTTGCCCGAAATGCGCCAGCGAACGGACCGCCTACTACGAGGTCATGAAAGCCAGCGGACTTCCCAGCTTCAAATGCCGGGACTGCGGAGGGTATTTCTCACGTATTACACACAGCCCGTTGCTTCGTGCCAGAGCGCGAACGCTCGCTCATCGCCTTATACCGATGCTGGGTTGGCGTAACACGGCAGAGACGGCCGCACGCGCGCTGGGTGTCAACGCAGCGTGGATTGAAGCATCGGTGCTCGCCTGGCGCAAACATCTCATGCGGCTAGACCCCAGCGGCGCCATGGAGTCGCGGGTGAGGCTTGACCTGCCGATGGACCTCTCCCCGCAGGTCCGTGAACGCATCAAGCAGCGCAATCGCTGGCTCCATCGCGCGTGGCGCAAGGGCAAGGACGGGTTCTCGGGGTTGCGATCCGACGGCTTCCTGATCCGGGTTGGGGAAACCGAGGGTGGTTGGTGTTACGAAGTGCAGGCCCTGCGGAAGAAGACGCGTCACAACGGCGAAGGGTTCCGTTCTATCGAAGAAGCGCGCCTAGCCGCGTTCGATTACGTCACGGGGCGCTTGTTCAAGCCGGATGAGGCGAAGCTGGTACGCTTCCTCTCAACTCAGAAGATGCTCGACCGGGCTTCAGATGACGAAAAAATCGCTGCCTGACCTGCTGCTCGAATTGCGCGCACTCGACGAGCAGATTCGTCGTGTTCGCCTCAAGGAGATCAGCGCCGAGACGATGGCATCCCGGTTTCCGGAAGCGTCCGCGGCCACGCGCAAGCGGCTGCAACAGCTGCTGGCAGCACCGCCACAACGGAATGGCATCACAGCAGTCGAGCATCGGAGTCAACTCTTGGCATGGGTGCGAGCCCTCGCAAGAACGCGGGGTGGGGTCTGCTTGACGTCCAGCTATCCGGGGCGTCATGTGCCCTATGAGCTTGAATGTGCGGCGGGACACCGGTTTGCCATGCTCATGCATGGACTGCGGCTTGGGCAATGGTGCCCGCGGTGTGGCCATGATCGCACCAAGTACTCGCTTGACCACGCACGCGCCGCTGCAGCGAAGCACGGCGGGCAGTGTCTCTCGGACCACTATACCGACAGCCGCGCGAAGCTGCGTTGGTGTTGCGACGCCGGACATACGTGGTCCGCGAGCTTTGATAACGTGTTGCAAGGCCACTGGTGCAAGGTCTGCCACTTCCAGAGCATCAAGCCCACACAACAGGACATCGACCAGGTGGCGAAGGCGCGAGGCGGGCGATGCCTGTCGTCCTACGTCGACAAGGAAACACCGCTGCAATGGCAATGCGCCGAAGGGCATGTCTGGAGAGCGCGTTGGTCGCACGTTAGCAAGGGGCAGTGGTGCCCCTCGCTGTGCGGTCAAGGCTCGGACCCGCACCATTGAACAGATGCAAGAGCTTGCGCGATCGCGGGGTGGACGTTGCCTTTCGACAGTCTACGGCGGTGCCCACGGCAAGCTTGAGTGGGAATGCGCCCATGGACATGTCTGGAAAGCTACCGCCAACAGTGCCTGGCGAGGAAGTTGGTGCCCGGAGTGCGCATGGGACAGCAGACGCATGGCCCGCAGTCGGAAGAAGCGCTAGAACGAGCCAATGGCGATGATGCCCGGTGAGCACCGAGCTCCTCGGGGCAGCGTGGCATCGAAGAACTTTTACCTGATCGGAAAGGTGTGAATTGCAGCGGTGCGCTGCCGTGGATCTTCGTGTCTGAGATGCAGCGCTAGGTTGAGGATGCGACGTGGGCGCAACCATATAGAATGCCTGGACTCTCGCGCTATCCGACGGCCATTATTTCAGAGATAAGGCGCGAGTTGGATCCCCGACTGCACCACCAAATCCCAGATGCCCAGCCTTTCCCGGCTGGGCTTTTTTCTGCCCGCCAGATCAGCATTGGCGCCGTTCAGGCCACCGTCTCCTGAACGCCATTGGCCGCGCTTTGCCGCTCCAGGCCGATGTTCGGCCCCATTGCCCCATTGCGTCATCTCGACCCGCCTCCGCCAGACCGGGGTCATTCCTCGTATTGAGAATAAATCTCATTTATGATTGCGCGCTTCCGCCGGGTGAACGCTCGGCTGCAGACAACACAGCGCATATCAAACGAGAAGCGAGTTATGAACAGCAAGGAGTGGGCGGCCGGCATGGTGGCCGCCATCATCGGCGTGGCGAACGCAGCCGACGCGGCGGCGCAGGAAGTGCAACTGCCAACCACCACGGCGACAGGCCAACGCCAGCCGCAGGGCTTTCGTGCCAAGCAAACGTCCACGGCCACGCGCACGGATTCCGACCTGATGGAGATCCCCTTTGCCGTGAGCAGCGTCAACGCGGAATTCATCAAAACGGTGGCCGCCGGACGGGGCGACGATCTGTACGACTGGGTGGCGGGCGTGTCGCGCCAGAACAGCTTTGGCGGTCTGTGGGACAACTACGCCGTGCGCGGTTTTGCCGGCGATGGCAACACCTCTGGCACCGACTACTTGCTCAACGGCTTCTCGTGGAACCGCGGGATGAGCGTGCCGCGCGACACCGCCAGCGTGGAGCGCATGGAGGTGCTCAAGGGGCCGGCCTCTGCGCTGTACGGGCGCGGCGACCCGGGCGGCATCATCAGCTACACCACCAAGCAGCCGCAGTTCAAAAGCGCCAACACCGTAAGCGTGTCGGCCGGCAGCTACGGCGCCACACGCGAAACGCTGGATTCCACCGGGCCGCTGTCCGACACGCTCGCCTATCGGCTGAACGTCATGAACGAGGACAACGGCAGCTTTCGCGACACCGTATCCAACAAACGCTACCTGGTGGCGCCCGGCTTTACGTGGAAGGCAGGGCCCGACACCATCGTCCACTACGAAATGGAAGCCGCGCGTCAGAGCGCCCCGCTCGATCGCGGCGTAGTGGCGGTCAACGGCCAGCTGGGCGCGATCCCGACCTCGCGCTTCCTCGGTGAGCCGCGCGACGGCAACTACGAAGTGCGCAACCTTGGCCACCAGTTGACCGTAGACCACCGCATCAACGCAGACTGGTCGGTCAACGCGGGCGTGGCGCAGCGCGATACCGATCTGTACGGCCGCTCGTCGGAGGCGTTCTCGCTGCAGGCCGACGGCCGCACGCTGTGGCGCCGCTATCGCAATGTCAGCTTTCACAGCAACGACCTGCAAGGCCGGCTGGAGCTGACCGGCAACCTGCAGACCGGCCCCGTATCGCACACGCTGGTCATGGGCACCGACGCCTACCGCTTCAACTACGATCAGTTCGTTCAGCGCTCCACCCCCACGGCCGCCGCGCCGTATGCCGTCGACATCTTCAACCCTGTCTACGGCCAGCCAACGCCTGCGCTCAATACCGCAACCAACGCGCTGGAGCACGACGAGGGGCAGGGCGCCTACGTGCAAGACACCCTGGCCCTGGGCGAACACTGGAAGGTCATTGCCGGGCTGCGCTGGGACAACTACCGCCAGTCGATCGAAAACCGCCGCACCGGCATCACCACCAGCCAGAACCAGACCGCCGCCAGCCCGCGCCTGGGCGTGGTCTACCAGTGGAGCCCGGCGCTTTCCCTTTACGCCAACACCGCGTATTCGTTCCGCCCCAATAACGGCATCGATGCCAGCGGCAACGCGTTCGCCCCAGAAAAGGGCCACGGCTACGAAGTCGGCGTCAAATGGGCGGGCGCCAAATGGTTGGCCACCCTGGCCGCATTTGACGTGAGCAAGCGCAACGTGCTGACCGCAGACCCGGCCAACAGCGGCTTTTCGCGCGCCGCTGGCGAGGTCCGCAGCCGTGGCCTGGAATTCGAGTGGAACGGCGAACTGGGCGGCGGCTTCCGTGGTATTGCCAACCTCGCGTACATCGATGCGGAAGTCACGCGCGATACCGTGCTCACGCCGGGTGCCCGGCTGGTCGACATCCCGCGCGTGAGCGGCAGCGCGCTGCTGATGTATGAATTTGCGCCCCCTGTCGGGCAAAAGGCCGGCGTGGGTGCGGGCGTGGTCTACGTTGGCAGCCGTGCGGGCAACACCGCCAATACGCAGGACGGCTTCCAGCTGCCCGCCTATACCACCGTGCAGCTCAACGGCTACGTACAGATCGACAAGCACCTGCGGGCATCGGTGGTGCTCAACAATCTGTTCAACCGCGCGTATTACGTCAGCTCGTACAACAGCCTGTGGGTCACGCCCGGCGCGCCGCGCAGCATTCTGGGCACGCTGTCGTATTCGTTCTGAGGTTCTGGTGGGCGATGGTTCCGCCATGCCACAACAGGGCCGTTATTCGGAGATCAGGGACGGGTTTCGTCCCTGATCGCGCCCCCGGATTACTGGCGGGGTTTGACAACCGATGCGCAAGAATCCGCGAAGCGTAAATGCTCGCGGGTTTTTTGCTCTCCCCATGTTGGGTGCAGACCTAATTGTCCTGCGCGCGCCGGTGTTGTGTTGAAGATGGGGAGAGTCCGTAAGTGCGCGCTCACAAGCAAGTACACGCCTAATCCTATTTATTTACGACGGAAGCGGCGCTCGAGGTTTCACGGCGATTTACTTGTGCACCGCTGGAATTCCGGCATGCTATACCCCTATTTGTGGCATTTCGCAGTGAGTAAATTCGTTGTACCGTAGGCCCCTGCGAGCGGATTTGGTGCATCTGTATATATTCCGCCGGCACATTATGTCTTGCATAAATTCGAGCAGATAACTAACAAGTCGCCACACAAAGGGGTGAGGGTCGTGGGAGTACAAGATCGCGATTGGTTCAGAGACCGTCGAGAGCCGCAGCTGGGCAATTCCGACTGGCAGAAGGAATACGCCCGCTGGTATGGCAAGCCGACCCAGGGCGCCAAGCAGGGCGTGCACTGGATCGTTTCCCTGATGGTGTGGGTAGCTGTTCTTTTGGTGGTCTACATCGCCGCGAAGCAATTGCGGCTCACTGGCAATGGCGCAGCCGTGCCGAGCCAGCAGGTCGCTTCAACACAGCCGGCCCCCATCGCTGCGCCGCCACTGCGCCAACCCATGCCCCCGATGCAGCAACCCGCAGCACGGGCCACCATGCCTGCGGCCGGCGTGAACAAATGCGTGATTAACGGACAGACGGTCTACACGGAAGCACCGTGCGGGCAGGCGATGCGCGCGCTCGTCGGCAATGCGCCTACCGAGGCGCCGGGCAACGCTCGTCAGCGTGAAATGGAAGAGGCTGCGGCAGCGGCGAAGCGAGCTGAAGAGCAACTTGCGCGGCAGTGGGACCAGCGGATGGCGCAGCGGGATCGGGATTTGGCGGCTGAGGCGCTTGCGGTTCAGCAGCAGGTTGCCGCCGTCAACGCGGAGTGCGCGCGGCTTAAGGCGGATCGAGATGGGATTTTGCGGCTGTCTGTGACTACGCAGCAGATGTCGCCGTGGCGGGATAACTTGAACTACATCCGTAAGCGGATGAATGAACTGCATTGCTGACGGTGTTGCCGGCGAGCTGTCGCAACTTGTTGCCAGACGGCGGCTTACCCACAAAGCGCCGAAGGGATCTTCCGGTACCCCTTCGGGTTCCCCCGCACAGCTTGCCAAGCAACGAAAAAAGCCCGCGATGCTGAGAGGCTCGCGGGCTTTCCCACATCTGGGCCACCATCAGCAGCCGCTCACCTCACTCCCCAGCCACCTCCACCTTCTTCCGTGGCCCCCGGCTAAACCGCGCCGACAGCGTCCGTCGCGCCGATTCCAACCCTTCCCCTTTGCCCGCAACCTTCAGGTACGTGTAGCCCTCCAGCGCGGCCGTCATCAGGTCACTGCCCATTGCGAGTTGTGAATCCTGCATCCTTTCCAGCAACTTCTCCATGCGGGCGAGGCGAGGGCGCAGGGTGTCAAAGCCCAACAGGTCACGTCGCATTTCCTGCAGGTTGAAATTGGCAGGAAGCACGCTGGGGTTGTTGCTCAGCAGTTCCACTGCCTGGCGGCAGAACGCTTCGGATTTGCTGCCCATCTTCATGAGCGTGCTGCGCTGCTCGACTGACAGGCCAATCAGGCCGACGAGCTTTTCTTCCAGTGTCTTCAGCGCACCGTCAATGGCGGTCAGGTCGGTGGCGCTGGGTTGAAACGAGATCAAGTTCTGAGACATTGCGTTCCTTCTAAAGCGGATATCAACGTCATGCCGATTGGCACAACCCGGTGAGGTTGGCTACCGCTGCGGCGTATCGCAATGCTGTACACAACCTTTGACGGGAAACCGCTCGCCCATGGGCGAGCAAGCCCGCTCCCGCCGTTCGAGTGTTGGAGCGTGAGGCGCGAGCCTCGGACTGTCGAACTCGACGCTCTGACACTGACGCTCGACCCTCAGACAGTGGAACGTGACCCTCAGACGGTGAAGTTCGGGTGTTTGAGGCTCAAACGCGACCCTCAAAGGGTGGAATTCGACTGTTTGACACTGACGCTCGAGTGTCTGAGGGCGAAGCTCCAGTGTTTGACACTGACGTTCCACGCTTTGAGGGTCAAGCGCCAGCGTCTGAGGGTGAAGCGTGACGTTCGGCCCGGCGCCCAGTGCGAATCAATAATCCAACTTTCGCTGCTGCCCCCGTGGCTATAATTGCCCCGCTACCGCACCAACGGTAGTCGGGTGTAGCAGCCCGTCTCTTCTCACAGGCCGGATAGCCGCTGCCAAGCGGCTTTTTTCATCCGGAGCTTGCGCACGCCTATTGTTTCCATGGCGGGCCGGGCAGGGAGACCTTCGGGTCTGCCGGTGTCCTGTGAGACCGGTCTGCTACCCCTGCTGTCGGGCCCGCCACCCTCGTGTAGCAGCGAACGGCCGGGCCTCCCTTGTCTCACAGGAGGTTATATGTCCGGAGTTGCAAGCGGGTACCGCCCCGCCTCGTACCCGTCCCCGCCCAAGCACCACCCCCGTCCCCACGAATCACGGAGACACCAATGACGCCCGTCCAACGCCGCCACTACCTCACCGGCGCCTTGGCCGCGCGCGACTACCTGCTCCGCACGCAGACCGACCTGCACATCCACCGCCAGTTCCGCCCCGACAGCCTGCGCTGGGCACTGGCTCATGCAGCCAGGCACCCGCCGGAGTATCGCGCGGGGTTTCTGGATGGCATCGGCGCCTTCGTATCGATGGTGCTGGAGGGTTGTCAGATCAACCCTGAGACGTGGGAAGTGCTTTCCGCCATAGAGCGGGCTGGCGAAAGCCAATAACAACGGATTGACGCATTCCCGTGACGGGCGGGAATGCCATGGCGGAGGCAGAGTGGCCGTTGGGCGTTCGCGGCTGGATTTGCCGCTTCCGGCCAGAAGCGGTCGTTCCGATAGGTTCGAAGCGTCCTGCCGCCCCTCAGCCTGTCAGCCCGTCAACCCCTCAGCCAAACTTGCGCGCCGCATCGCGCGCCAGGCCTGAACCGATTCCGCCGAACAGGTCGCCCTCAACGCGCCGCGCCGACGGCAGCACTTGCGCCAGTTGCTCGCGCAGCAACGGCACCCCGCTGGAGCCGCCGGCAAAGAGAATGGTATCGACCGCTTCCGCTGCAACGCCCGCCGTCTTCAGCATCGCCTGCACCGTAGACACCGTCTTGCCGACCAGCTTCCCAATCGACTGGTCGAACTCCTCGCGCGTGACGGGCTGCTTCAACTCGGGCGCGATGCGGTGCAGGTCGATCTCCGCCACCGGGGCGTCCGACAGCGCGATCTTGGCGGCTTCCACCTGGATGGCGAGCCAGTGGCCGGCGCGCTCGCGGATCAGGCGGATGAGGCGGTCGAGTTTTTCGGTGTCGGCGGCGTCTCGGTAGTTGTCCATCACCACCGTCCACGCCTTGCGCGTGTACACGTGGTTGATGGTGTGCCAGCTCGCCAGGTCGAAATACTGGCCGGACGGCATCGCCTTGCCGTTGCGCAGCGTGCTGTTCAGGCCCAGTAGCGGCATCACGCTGGCCAGGCTCAAGGCGCGGTCGAAGTCGGTTCCGCCGATGTGCACGCCGCCGTTGGCGAGGATGTCGTCGCGGCGGTCAAGGCGTTTCGCGCGCTCGGGCGACAGGCGCACGAGCGAGAAGTCGGACGTACCGCCGCCAATGTCGGCCACCAGCACAAGTTCTTCACCGCTGATGCCGGCCTCGTAGTCGAACGCGGCGGCGATGGGCTCGTACTGGAAGGCGATCTCGTCAAAGCCGGCGTCGCGCGCGATGTCCGCCAGCGTGTCTTCGGCAAGCTGGTCGGCCTTGGGATCTTCGTCGATGAAGAACACCGGGCGGCCCAGCACGGCGCGGCGGAATTCATGGCCGGCGGCATGCTCGGCGCGCCGCTTGAGTTCGCCGATGAAATGCGCCAGCAGCTTGCGGAAGGGCATGGCCTGGCCCATGACCTCGGTGCTGTCGTCCATCATCGACGTGCCGAGCAGGCTCTTGAGCGAGCGCATCAGGCGGCCCTCGTAGCCGGCAAGATAGTCGGCCAGCGCGGCACGGCCGTAGCTGACGGTCGGGTCTTCGGCGTGAAAGAAGATGACGGAAGGCAGCGTGGCCTTGCCGTCTTCGAGCGGCAGCAGGGTGGGGGCGTCCGGTCTCAGCCAGCCGACGGTGGAGTTGGACGTGCCGAAATCGACGCCGCAGGCGTTTGACATCATAGGATTGTGGCTTCTGGAGTGCAGCGGGAGGCATGCGCCCGCACGGGATATCAGAGCGGGCGCCACCTGCGAAGGGGGCGCTATTGTAGTGGCTTTGTGCGACGGATCCCCTCACGGCGCACGCTGTTCACGGGCAACACGCGGGCGCTAAGAGTCCGGCACACACGCGATCACCGTCAGAGGCGATGGCGACAGGTGCCCAGGGGCGGTCGATGGTCCAGCAGTGCCGAAATACCTGAAAAAAGAACGCCTGCTGCTACCACGCGACGTGGCCAGAAGAACCGTGCGGGTGCGTCATTGCGCATCGGCGTCCAGTTTTTCTGCGTCAAATAGCCAAGCACGTCGTCCACCTTGTTCCGCCCACCTTTGTATAACCCCCCCGCCCGGTCTCCTGCGCGCATGCGCTTGCCGCGAGCGCGCCCTGGAGTTGCGCGCCGGCCTGTGGCCCTGCATACAACGGCCCCGCCTGGTGCCGAGAATTCCCCTCCCACTGGGGCAAGGGGTCAGTAGGTGACGGTCACAATGATGGTGTCGTTATACGTGCCGGCGGGCGGAGTGCTCTGTGCTGGAACGCGACCATAGACAGTCGACACCTGCGAAACTCCGCTGCCCGTCCCAGTCACGGTTGCGGTGCCCGTCGTACCGTCGCCCCAAATGTTGGTGTAGCTCGAACTGGTGAACAGGTTGTAGCCGACAGTCTGCGAGCCGCCGCTGCGCGTCAGAAGCCGATTGCTCATCGTGGCGCCGCTGCCGGTTCCGGCGGAGAGCGCCAACGTCCACGGCGATTGGTTGGTGCAGTTGACTGTGATGGCACTTGTCGCTGTCAGTGCGGAATTCAGCAGCCCCGCTGTGCCGAAGTTCATGTTCGTTGCGCTGATGAGGCAGTCGCTGATGAGGTTTGCCGACGCAGACACGGAAAACGTGCTGGGATGGGACGTGATGGTCGTACACGTATTGGTGCCTGGATTGGGAAGTGCATACACCGTGGCACTGGTACCAGAGAAGCTCTGCGAATAGGCGCCCGCAGGCAAGGTCGTCTGCCCACCCTGAACCCTGCCGTAGACCGTGACGGTGGCCGACCCGGAACCGAGCACACCAAGCGGGACGTCGACAGAGATGGGCGGCGTGGAGGGGGTGGTGCGCTGTCCCCACACGATGGTCCGGGCGCTGTCCGCAAACAGGTTGTATTGGAGCTGATTGCTGCCCGCCGTCATGACACGGGGCGATATCCCGCCGCCTCCGCTGCCGACTCCAAGATTCAGGCATGCGCGCGCCACCGAACCTTGCAGCAGGAAGCCACTGCAGCTGACCGTCAGCGTGGCCGTCACGTCGGTGTTCCCCGCCTGCACCGGACTGATGCTGCCGAAGCTGATGGTTGCCCCCGCGACCGAACACGACTGTGCACGCGCGCTCACCGGGAGCGCCGCCATCAGAACCAGCAGAGAGGCCAACAGCAGGCGCGTCATCACGGCATCGCTCCTGTGGGTTCCGGCTCGCAAAGCAAGGGCCCGATGGTGGGAAGTGCGCCCGCATCCTGCGGGTAGGCAAAACGGGCAACGCAGGCGGGGCCTGCGTCCTCCACGCGGACAGTGTTGTCCAGTTGCAGCGCGTCGATGAACACGAGGCCATCGTAGCCAACGGGGTAGCGCAGACCGTTCTGCTCAAGTGTCGCTGTGCTGCCCGCCGGGAGCGGCTGCCCCCTGGTGTCCACCAGCCGTATCTGGGCGCCCCGGAACGTCTCGATGCGAAAGCGCGTCAAGACGCCGGAGCGGTCTGCCGGCGCAACGGTCACAGCGCTGGTGGCGAGCTTCGCATTGACGGGCAGCACAAGCGGGTCGATGGCCACATGGTTGTTCTCGTAGGACACCAGGTCTGGCACCAGCAGGTGCCCGCTGCCGTTCGTGCGGCCCATGAGCCGGTTCTCGAACGTCACCGGCACGTTGGCCACGCCCTCTGTGGACACCAGCGCAAACGCGTCATTGATGCGCCGGCCTGGCAGCACGTCGGCGTCCATGAACACGAAGGCACCGGATATGTCGACCGCCGTGCTCGTGTGCCCGTTCACCTCCTGGGCAGCCACGAACGCATCGCCGTAGCGGCCACGATAGTTCAGTTGCGCCACCGAGCGGCGGTCGCTGCCGGACTGGTTGGCCTGCAGCTGCCAGCCGAAACCGCCCGCATAGTCGGGCGTACGCACGGCACTGACCGTGGCCGAAGCGTGGCCACGGTCCATGCCGACGCTCGCTGCCGCGCTGGTGTCGCTGCCCAGGGCCATGGTGAGCGTCATGAGCACGCCCCGCGCCCGGGTGTCAGCCAGATCCTGATAGGCGCTCGCGCTCAATGAGAAGTCCCGCCCAAGCTGGGTGCTGTACGAGAGCGACGCAATGCGCGAGTTTCCCGTAACAGGGTCGGATACCCCGATATAGCTGGCGGCGAGGCTGCCGGTCCGCCCGGCCGGCACGGAAACCGTGGCCCGCAGCAGTGAGCGGAAGAACGGCGACCCTGCGGCACTGGCCAGATCGCGATAGGTGCCAAAGGTCCGGGTACCCTGCACATCGACGTTGAATGCCGGGTTTCGATACTGATAGCCCAGCGTGGCCTGGGAGCCGGTCTGCCCGGCGCCCTGCGATACGGCAGCAGCGGCCGAGAAAACGCCGGCCTGGTTCAGCCGTACCAGCGCTGCCCCGCCCAGGTTGCCAAGGCCGCGCGTGGCCTCGGCATGTCCTTCCACCGTCAGGCCGCCCGTGAGCCCATAACGCAGTGACGCGCTGAGTGCGGGGCTGGACGCATAGTCGAATGACCGCAGGCCGTAACTGTTGCGCAGAAAGCCCGCTTCGACCGCGTAGTCGAACAGGCCCGCGGAGAGCAGACGCGTATCGATGTAAAGCGGGACAGACGTCACGACGTCGCGGCCCAGGGCGTCCTTCACCACAATCACCGCCTGACCGGCGCCCGTAATGGCCGGGGCGTTGTTGACTACGAAGGGGCCGCTGCCGACCTGCCCCGTGAACTGGCGCACGCTGTTCACGTACAGGTCGACCGCGGTCGGCACGGCGGCACTGCCTCCGAGCAAGGGCAATGGATACGTGACGAGGTCGGGGCGCAGTGCAAAGTTGCGCCGCCACTGGATGCCGCCAAGGCGCACCGAGCGGCTCCAGCTCAGGGACGAGGTGACGGTGTCGCCAAGCGTCAATGTGTTGAGCTTGTCCGCATCGGAATGCGACCAGTTCGTATCGAGCCGTGTGTAGCGATGCTGGCTGGCGTCGAACGTAGCCACGCCGCTGTTGGAGAACACGCCGCCCGGGTGGAAGAACCGCTGCTCGCTGAACAACCCCAGGCTGCTCCCTCCGCCCCCCAGCGTGGTGGGCTGCAGATAGGCGTCGTAGTTCAACACCAGGCCCGTGCCACTGGTGGGCGCGACGCGCGGTTGGGTCTGAAAGCTCAGCACGTTCGGGACTCGCCGTGTGTCATCGACAGTCAACTGCGCTTGCTGCGCACGTACGTCGTACACGTAGCGCAGGCCCGGGATACTGTCGAGCGGAATGCGCCCGCTCGCGTCGGGCTGCAGGTCGTCTGTTCGAATGCCAATGGACTGCAGCTCGCCTGCCGTTGCGAACAGGTGCCCCTCCTGCAGCCGAAAGCGCGCAATCGTCTGTGTCGACGCCCCGTTGATGACCGCCTCCAGGTAGATGTCGCCAGCGCCCGGTGCCGGCAGCGGCCCATCGGGACGCACAGCGGCAAGCAGGGTCGGCTTGCCGCTCTCCTGCGCGGCGGCCGATGCCGCCATGACGAGGCCGCATCCCAGGGTGACAACGCAACGGCCTGTCATCTCCACCCAACGCATCAGTCTGCGCGGGTGAGTGGGAGGTCCACCGCGACGCCGTTGATATGTGCGCGAAGACGCTTCGGCGCCCGACGAGGGTGCGAATCAACGACCGGCCAGGCTCGCGTTGCACCGCCGAGCGCATAGCCGAGCAACCCCCCGGTAATTTCGCTTTGCGTGCCGTCGTTCCACTCGATGGACACCCCGGAGAGTTGCGCGTGGTGTGTCTCAGGGTTCCGGACCACGAGCAGGGTTTGGTCACCCTCGCGACGCAACACAGCGCTGAGCCTGGGCGGCGTATCCGCAGCGGCATTGACGAAGACCGGAACTGAGTACCGAAGCTGCATCGTTACGCCGGTGAGCGTCTGCGGACGGCGCTCCGGTATCTCGTCGATGATGAGGCGGTAGGCTTGTTCGGCAGCGCCTGGTGCAGGCGGTTGCGTCAGAACGAGCCGCACGAGCTGTTCGCCATCGGCAGGAATCTGCACGATGGGCGGACTGGCGACGAGCGCCGCGGAGTCATTGAGCTGGTCGCCTTGCGCATCCTGCGTCCAGCGGAACACCCGCACCTGTGCGTTGAGCGGCAGCGTGCCGCGATTGCGCAGCGTCAGGACGGCCGCCGCCTGGCCCGGGGGCAAGTCGATGCGAATGGGCGAAATCTGCAGCGAGGCGCCGCTTGCAGCACGAGACACCAGCGCACCGAGCAGAAGCAGTGCGCCTGCGTTGCTCAAGTCACGTGCATGCCGTTTGAGCGCAACCAGCCCGCAGCGTATCGCCGACACAATGGAACGGATACGGTGCAACTTAGAACGTGATGGTGGCTGTGACGGTCGATGTGTAGGTGCCGGCCGCCGGCGTGTTCTGAGGCGGGACACGTCCATAGACGGTCAGGGTCTGGGCCGTGCCCGTGCCTGTACCCGTCACGGTATCGGTGCCGACCGTGTTGCCCCAGATCTGGGTACGGGCACTGTCCCGGTAGAGCTGGAAGCCAACGGTTGCGGTGCCGGTGCCGGCGAGCAGCCGGGCGGCAATGGTCGACCCGGTGGTCGTGCCGGCATCCAGTCCGACGTTGTACGGTGCCGTGGCGCTGCAGGTGACGCTCAGGCTGGTGGTCTGGTCCACGTTCGCGGTCAGCACGCCCTGCGTGCCGAAGTTCAGTGCATTGGCACTGATGGCGCAGTCGTTCTGGAGCGTGAGCGAAACCGTGAAGGTGGTGGTTTTGGTTGCCGCGCCCAGGTATCCGGGAGCGGCAAGCAGGCTGGCCAGCACAAGGTAGTGCGGCTTGAGACGGAACGGACGCGCAGTAAGGCCTCGGCGCATGGGTTTCTCCTCCGAGCTGTCACACGGATGAGCCGGAGCCTCATGTGCCCAGGTCTTCATCCAGTCTGCCGCCCCCCGCGGCGCGTGAATCAAGCGTAGCAAAAAGAGAAGCCTACGTCCTAATTAAACTCAGAATTCGATGGTGACGACCTGAGATTGTGCTGAACCGGGCATCTGCACGGAGGCGGCGCTCGGCGCCGGGGCAGGCTCCCCGGTGTAGACCCGACTGGGCACCGGGCGATCGCACATGACGTGAGGCTGACCACTGGTGTCAGAGGCCACGGTGCATTTGTCGACGATTTGAAGGCTCGCAAACACACTCGCCGTCGCTTCGTGGGCAGGGGTGCTTCGGATTCCGAAGGATGCGAGAGCAGTCAGGACTGCAAGAAAGCGCAAGAATTTCACGGCTCAGACGGAAGACATGCAACGCCACCCGGCTAATGCGGGTGTTTCCGTCTATATCGGCAGCGAACGGAAAAGGTGTAACCCGAAAGTGCATCTCGGTCCGGGTAGGCTGGCCGAATGCCGAGAGCGACGTATCGGCCTTGACGAGCATTCCCGTCACCGACGTGGCGTGGATCAACGCAGCCCTGGCTGCGGGCCGTGTCGAGTCATTGTCGGTCCGACCCTCTGGGCGAATGGCGGACCGTTGCAGTCCGGGCACGCGCACGCGCGCCTTTCCGATGGCGGGCCGGGCGGAGCAGCGTTCCGGCTGCAAGCCTCGGGGTCAGTTTCCACCTCCGCTGCCGGGCCCGCCCACCCGATCACTTCAACCGCGCCTTCAGCTCTTCGCTGGCTTGATGCAGCGCTGCACGGGTTGCCGGCACACCGGCCAGCGCATTGAGCAGGCCGAAGTCGTGAATCATGCCGTTGTAGCGCGTGGCGGTCACATCCACACCCGCCGCGTCGAGCTTGCGTGCATACGCTTCGCCTTCATCGCGCAAGACATCCTTCTCGGCGGTAATCACCAGCGCGGGCGGCAGCCCCTTCAACTGAGCGGGCGTGGCCAGCAGCGGCGATGCGTAGATTTCCTGACGCTGCCCCGGATCGGTCGTGTAGGCATTCCAGAACCACTGCATCATCGGCTTGGTCAGGAAGTGCCCCTGCGCAAATTCGTCGTACGAAGCGTTCTCGAAGTTGGCATTCGTAACCGGCCAGAACAGGACTTGCGTGCGCAGTGCGGGCGTGCCGTGCGCCTTGGCCATCAGAGCCACCACGGCCGCCATGTTGCCGCCCACGCTGTTGCCGGCAATCGCCAGCCGCTTGCCGTCTACGCCGATCTGCGCACCGTTTTCTGCCACCCACTTTGTGGCGGCGTAGATCTGGTTGATCGCCACCGGATAACGCGCCTCGGGCGAGGGCGTGTAGTTGACGAAGACGGCGACGGCGCCGGAGTCGGCCACCAGGTCGCGCACAAAGCGCTCGTGCGTGGGGAAGTCGCCCAGCACCCAGCCCCCGCCGTGAACGAAGATGAAGCCGGGCAACGTGCCTTTCGCGCCGGCCGGGCGCACGATCGTCAGGCTGATCGGCCTGCCATCCACGGTGATGGTTTTCTGGCTGACGTCAGCGGGCGGCAGCGACACCTTTGCCGCGGCTTGCGCGCCCACCAGCACGGCGCGGGCATCGACGGGTGACAGGGTTTCCAGCGGCTGTCCACCGCCGGCGGCCAGTGCGTCGAGGAATGCCTGGGTGGTGCGCTCCACGCCTGGGCTGCCCGCAGCAAGAGCAACGCTTGCTGCCACAGAGAGCAGGGTGCCGGCGGCAAATTTGGTCATGCGGTTCATGGCTGGGCCTCAAATCGTGTGTTGTGCGAAGGGTTGGAGGGGTGCGGAGTTGGGGAACGGCGTACGGGTCAGATCAGGCTCAGGCGTACGTCGATGTTTCCGCGCGTCGCGTTCGAATAGGGGCAGACGATGTGGGCGCGGTCAATGAGCGTTTGCGCTTCGGCCGGGTCCATGCCGGGCAGGCTGATCTTCAGGTCCACTTCAATGCCAAAGCCGTTCGGAATGACGCCGATGCCGACGCTGCCCTGCACGGACACATCTGCCGGCACGCGGATCTTGTCGCGCGCACCCACGAACTTGATCGCGCCGAGGAAACACGCGCTGTAGCCGGCGGCAAACAGCTGCTCGGGGTTTGTGCCTTCGCCGCCGGCACCGCCGAGTTCGGTTGGCGTGGTCAGGCGGACGTCGAGCCGGCCATCGTCGGTGATGGCGCGGCCATCGCGGCCGCCGGTGGCACGAGCATGGGCACGGTAGAGGACGTTTTCGATCGACATGGTGGTTCTCCTGTGAGAGGGGTGGTGGTGCGCGCATCGGCTGTCGAGGCCGCGCCGCATTGCTTGCTATTAAATAGTGCGCTACTTAATCGGTCTAAAAAAACGGACGCGATCAGGCGCCCGTCGGCGATACGTGTGTGCTCAGGCGGCGTTCTTGAAGAGCCGTCCTCGCAGTGCATTCAACTGTGTGCGCAGTTCTTCCAGCTCGCCGGGCGCACACTCCATGGCCGTAGCCATGCATGCCGGCACTTTCTCGGCCCGCTTCTCCAGCGCCTTGCCGGCCGCCGTGAGCGAGATGATCACCCGCCGCTCATCCTCGGCCGAGCGCTGCCGCTCGATCAGCCCCGATGCCTCCAGCCGCTTCAGCAGCGGGGTGAGCGTGGCGGAGTCGAGGAACAGGCGATCGCCAATCTCCGACACCGTCTGGGCATCCTGCTCCCACAGCACCAGCATGACGAGGTACTGCGAATACGTCAGCTCCAGCGCCTTGAGCAGCGGCCGGTACGCCTTGTTGATCCCGATCATGGTCGAGTACAGCGCAAAGCAGAGCTGCTCGTCCAGGGCGAGGTCGCGGCGTGCGGAGGAAGGCTTGCGTGTGTTCATGGAGAGGAATATACATAGTGCACTATTGAATTGCAAGCTAATTTTTCGGGTGTGGGTGCCGCACGCCGTGCGGGAGTGACGCGTCCCCTGAAGGCGTGCGCTCCCCGATGAGGATTGTTGACTTGCCTCGGTGGCGCCCTTCCACAGCCTCCACCGCTGGAAACTTGGGGGGAGGCGCGCCCTCTCCCTGGCCTTCCATGCAGTCCTACCTCGCCTCGGCCATCCGTCCCGGCCGGGGCCGCTCTTTTTGTCGGGCGCCATGCCGATGCGGCGGCGGCACGTCGCAGTGCGGGATTGCTGACCTCGATGACAGTCAGTCTTCCCGCGCAAGCCGCGACAAGACGTCAGCAAGCGCCCGAATCTTGGGCTGTGCGGCGCGTTGGGAGGGATAGACCACAAAGTACGACAAGCCGTTTTGCGCCACGTCGATAAAGGGCGTCACCAGTGTCCCGGCCCGCAGGCGGTCTCTCGCCATCCGGGGGTCGCCGATTGCAACGCCATGCCCTTCCGCGGCGGCGGTGAGCGTCAATTCAAGGGTATCGAAAACGAGTCCGCGGCCCGCATCGATGTGCGGTGCCCCAACGCTTTCCAGCCAGCATCGCCACTCCTCATGGCCGTGCCCGGGATGAAGCAATGTGACGTGAGCAAGATCGGCCGCCGCTCCGAGCGATGCGGCCATCTCGCTCGTGCACATCGGTGTGAGTCGCTCGGCGAACAACGGAACGGCCTCCATGCCCGCCCACTGGCCGCTTCCCCGAACGACGACGGCATCAACGTCGGGTGTCGTGAAATCCGGCGTGTCGTCCGCCGAAGTGGAGATGCGGAGTTCTGTTCTCCGCAAGGCGTTATGGATGTCTTCCAGTCGTGGCAGCAACCAACGAATCGCAAAGGTGGATGGCACCCGCAGAGTGACGACGGCCGCCGTCTTGGCGTGGATGTCTGCGTGCTGAACCAGTTGCGTCAGCACGCTGACGGCGACGGTCAGCAGTTCGGTGCCTTCCGCCGTCAGTGTCAATCCCGACGCGTGGCGCAAGAACACTGCGCACCGGTAGTGCGCTTCCAGTTGCTGGATCTGACGGCTCACCGCTCCCTGTGTCCGACACAGATGCTCTGCGGCTTTGCTGATGCTCCCGAGATGCGCCGCGGCGACGAATGACTGGAACGCTGTCAGGGGCGGCAGTGTCCGCGTCAGGTCGGCCAAGGGGTATGCATGGGCTGCATACCCGGGTTGCGGAATTTTCGATTGTTCGGACATCGGTGCATCGATATCGTGCGTGCATCGCACGCGTCTGCACGAGCGCGCGGAGGTGTCAACGAATGACCGGAGAATGGACATGGCCTCATCGTCGGAAGCACTATACACGCGGCAGATTCGCACCTACCTTCGGGAGCTGGAGCGCGGCGATGTCGCGGCGATCTGTGCGTTGTTCGCGCCCGATGCCCAGATCTTCTCGCCGTTTCTCGGGTGGATGCACCCTGCGCCGTTCTTTGCGAAGGTCGATGCGGCATCTGGTGAAAGCAAAATCACGCCGATCGACATCTGCGTGAGCACGACGGGAGCCCGACGCGCGACGGGCTACTTCATCTATGACTGGGGCCTCAAAGATGGAACAGCGGTGCGCTTCGAGTGCGTCGATGTTTTTGAATTTGACGACGATGGGCGCATCGAGCGGATGATCATCGTCTACGACACCCATCCGATTCGCAGTACGGTGGGGGACAAATACGCGTAGTGCAAAGGTGGTGCCTGCGGCGGACTGCAGGCCATGACGAGTCTTGCACGACACCGGGTCCGCATGACCTTGATCCTGCCGCAGGCCGCGGCGGGTCGTCACGGGCTGGACGCTGAGCGAAACGGCGCCGAAGAAGGCGGCCCAATAGCAGGCAGCGGGGATGGCGACGCCGCTCGCCGGTGGCGAGGCGGGTATGATCGCCGGCAGTCGCCAGACTCCCTGGACACGACGCCAACCCGGCAAGGAGAACCGCATGATCAAAGTCAGCGTGATGTACCCGTACACCGAAGGCGCGCGCTTCGACCACTCCTACTACCGCGACCGGCACATGCCGATGGTGAAGGCGAGGCTCGGCAGTGCCTGTGCGTACTACACCGTCGAAAAAGGGCTGGCCGGCGGAGCGCCCGGCACGCCGCCCGCGTTTGTGGCGATGTGCGCGTTGATCTGTGATTCGGCCGAGGCATTCCAGGCTGCCATGAAGGAGCACGGCGCGGAGATCCTGGGCGATATCGCCAACTACACCGACATCGCCCCCGTGCTTCAGATCAGCGAAGTCGTCGTCGAGCGGTCGGATCCTTGAATGCACCGGATCGGGCCCCGCCTACAGATGACCTTTCCCATGACGACGAAGCAGAGGGTGACCACTGCGCTGCTGGGAGCGCTCGCCTGGATCCTCATCGACCAGGCGACGAAGGCCGTATTCAAGCAGATACTGGCGCCCGGCGAAGTCGTGCCATTCCTTTCGGGCAGCTTGCTGGTTCTTCCCACCTACAACCACGGCGCGTTCCTCAGCCTCGGGGCGGGAATGTCTGATGCGACCCGCAATATCGTTTTGGTCTATGGCGTGCTGGCCATCCTGGTCGGACTGTTCGGCTGGCTGCTGCGTTCGTCCTCCCTCGGCCGCACCGAAGTCATTGCGATCGCGTGCATCCTGGGTGGAGGGCTCAGCAACCTGTTCGATCGTTGTGTCTACGATGGCCGGGTGTTGGATTTCCTCAACGTGGGCATCGGGCAGTTGCGAACGGGGGTCTTCAACGTCGCGGACATCGGCATCATGCTCGGCGTGGCGCTCATTCTCTTGCGGGGTGCCAAGCGCGGGCCCACGCTGCCCGGGGCCTCTGCGATCTGAGGAGTGAAGGCCCAGGCGAAGCGGATGCGCTGGTGCCTCAGTACACGCGTCCGACCGGCCATTCTGGCCGACAGCAGACACCGTGGAGGACCGACGACATGACAGTCAAGCGAATGGACAACATCCTGATCGTTGTGGAGGACCTGGAGGCGGTGAAGGCCTTCTTCATCGATCTGGGTCTCACGTTTGAGGGCCAGACCACGGTGGAAGGGCACGCTGTCGGGCGCCTCATCGGGCTGGAGAACGTCCGGGCCACCGTTGCGATGCTGCGGACGCCCGACGGACAGGGCGTTGAACTCGACAAGTTCCATACGCCCGATCCGGTCCGGTTTGGTCCGGTGGACATGCCGGCGAACGCGCTGGGCCTACGTCGCATCATGTTTGCCGTCGACGACATCGATGAGATCGTTGCCCGCATGCAGACCCAGGGCGCCGAACTCATTGGCCGGATGGATTACGAGAACTCCTACCGGCTGGCGTATCTCCGGGGGCCGGAGGGCATCATGGTCGGGCTTGCTGAGCAGGTCGGTAGTTGAGCGGAGCGCAGGGCTCCCCCCGACAAGAGAGAATTGACGCATCCCCGCACGGAATGTGACGTGCAGCGCGTCAGGAAATACCGCAGCCCACGACACCGATATCGGAGTAGAGTGGGGCACGGATACCAGCGGGGCCTGTCGTCGGCCCCAGCAAGAGAAACCTGCCTCGCCTCTGATCGACGCGTCGCCGACGTCCCACCTCGATCCAGCCTTCAACGCTGCCTTTCCGAGCCGGTTTTCCGGCGTGGTCCGCACTCCATCCGCCCCGGGGCTTCAGTCCTGCGCCAGCGCACGATGCGCAATCGCCCCGGTCTGCTCGCTTTTCCTATGGGAGATTTGCCATGGACGCCTACCCGACATCCTTCTACAAAGGGTTCGCGATTTACCCCCTGATTTACCCCTTCAACCCGCCGCGCGAGTGGCACGAGAAACGCCCCGACCGCGCGTACAGCGTCTCGGTCGTCATCTGCCTTGAGGGCGAGACGATGGACGATGAACGCTCCCGCGTCTTTCGCCTCAGAGGCGAGCCGTGGGACAACGTGGGCGCCGCCAAGCGTGCAGCTACGCAGGGTGCGGAAGACATCATCGATGGACTTGTGCCGGGCCAGTCCATGGCAGGCGACTAGAGGATTCTGCAGGAGTCCAATCGGAGGCCCGGTCCGGTGGCGTTCTCGAATGCCGCCGTCTGTGCAGTGCGCACACCCCGCACCCCGCAGGCTCGAGTCTTGCGGCGGTGTTGCATCCAACAGGCTGCCCGGGTGAAGCCATGCGAAACGCTCTCCTTGTCTGCGCCGTAGCCGCGCTCTGTCTTTACGGCTGTCATCGCGAGAGCGATACGCAGTCCAACGTCCGCGCGCCGGGGCAGGCGGAATCGCCAAAAACGAAAGTGCTGGAAGCGGGCGCAGTGGCGCTGCAGGACAAGCCGCCCATCGAGGCCATCAACGCCTACCTTGATGGCTTCCATTTCTACAACGGCCGGCAGAACGTCCAGATGGAAGCGCATCACTACTGCGCGATCGTCAACGAGGATGTCACGCAGTGCGTCATCTACGACGGCAACGTCGGGAACGCAAAGTTGATGGGCGTGGAATACATCATCAGCGCAAAGCTGTTCGCCACGCTGCCAGCCGCTGAGAAGGCGCTCTGGCACAGCCATGTCTGGGAAGTGAAATCCGGGCAGCTCGTCGCGCCCGGCATTCCCGAGCCCGCGGAGAGGGCGCTGATGAAGAAGCTGGTGGGCACATATGGCAAGACCTGGCATACGTGGCACACCGACCTCGACAAGTCGTTGCCGCTCGGGGTGCCGCAGTTGATGATGGGCTTCACGGGGGAGGGCCAAGCGAACGCCGCGATGGTTGCCGACCGGGACAAGCGCATGGGAGTCGACAGCGCGGCCAAGCGTAAGGACCGTGCGGACATTCCCGAGCCTCCGGTCGACCCCGATGCCAACGGCTGGCAGCATGGCAACACCTTTCAAATTGCCGATCCGACGGGAAGCCAGCATGCGCATGCGTCCGGTGGCGCCGGCGCCGCATCGAAGGCGCCGGACGTGAACGCCCGCGCGAACGAGAGGCAAGGCCAATAGCCGCTGGCAGGCGGGATGGCGGCGCGGCGCCGATGGCAAGACGGGCAGGATCGCCGGCATCGCCGGGCTCCCCTGGGCAGGACGCCACCCCGGCAAGGAGAACCGCATGATCAAGGTCCGTGATGTACCCGTACACCGAAGGCGCGCGCTTCGATCACGATTACGACCGCGACCACCACATGCCATGCCGCTGGTGAAGGCCCGGCTCGGCAAGGCCCGTGCGTACTACACCGTCGATGAGAGCCTGGCCGGCAGAACGCCCGCCGATCCACCCGCCTTCTTGGCGATGTGCGCGTTCCTTTGCGATTCGGCCGAAGGCTACGAGCCCGCCATCCAGCCGCACCGCGCGGAGATCGTGGCCGACATCGCCAACTACACCGACATCATGCCGCGCGGCCAGTTCAGCGAAGTCGTGGTCGAGCGGTCGGACCGTTGAGCGCGAGTTCCGACAGAGGAGTCATGCGGAATGATCGATCACGCTGTGCTGCCGTACTTCCTGCAGCAGTGGCGCTCGTCGTCGCCATCCCCGGCCCGAACACGATCTGGGTGTCGACGACGAGGGTGAACCAGGGTTTCAAGCTTCCGCCAGCGGCTCGGGCAGCTGTCTGCGCGCCTGGGCGAGGCCGTCAAGCGTGCTGGATGCGTTTCCCAGACTGACCGCCTATGTCGCGCGCGGTGAAGCGCGGCCTGGCCATCAGCGGGCATTTGCGGGGCAGTTGGCTGCGTTCACGGGGCAGGCGCAGGCGGGCCGTCGGCACGCTGATGGCCCCGGGCCGTCTTCACGTCATCCACATATCCACCTGTGGATAAGACCGTGAAGAACGCAAGGGACAACCGTGTTTGCGGCGCGGGGGTGGCCTGTCGAGGGCTGGCGGACAACTTCGGTGAGCTTGCACGAGGCCCGTGCGATGGCCCCCGGTTCATCCACCCCACGGCACACGCTGTCCAATCGGTTGTGCATTTCGCAAGCCCTTGAAGCCAAAGCGCTTTTTGCGGCTATCCACAGAAACGGCGGGCCGTTATCTACTACTACTATTTTTATATACAGAAGAAATAAAGAAGACAGCAAAGCCGCACGTGCCGCTGCGCCGCGGCTTTGCACGCTACATCAGCACGGCGGGCGGGGCGGATGCGCTCATCACCAGATTGCGGCCAGCCGCCTTGGCCTGGTACAGCGCGGCATCGGCGGATTCGACCAGCCCGTCGACCGAGACGCTTGCACCGGGTGCTGCCGTGGCACATCCGGCGCTGACGGTGACATAGCGCGATGGCGCCGCCGCGTCGATCCGCAGGCGCAGCACGGCTTCACGCGCCCGCTCGGCCAGCGCCTGCGCCTCGTGTGCTGGCGTGTCGGGCAGCACGAGAACGAACTCTTCGCCGCCATAGCGGGCGACGAAGTCGGCGGGGCGGCGGGCCACGCCGGCCAGCGCAGTCGCCACGGCGGCCAGGCAGGCGTCGCCCTTGAGGTGGCCGAAGGCGTCGTTGTAGCGCTTGAAGTGGTCTACATCCACCATCACGAGCGAGAGCGGCTGGTGGCTGCGCTGCGCCGTGCCGATCAGCGTGCCGATCTGTTCGTTGAAATAGCTGCGGTTGTAGACGCCGGTCAGCGCATCGTGCATGGAGACATGCTGCAGTGACACATGCGCTTCGAACAGGCGCCGGTACAGCGCCGTGACTTCCCACACCAGCACGCAGACGAGCACACCGGGTGCCAGCATGCTGAACAGGCGCGCGACGTACCAGCCGACGGTAAAGCGGTCGGCGCTGAGCAGGTTGAGGGTGGTGTCGGTCAGGCACGCCAGCGCGGCAATGGCCAGCCAGACATCCAGCACGGCCCGCAGGCGGCCGCTGGCCACCACGACCAGCACGGCGATGGCGTTGATCGCCCACAGGACGAGGGCCACGGGGTTGTCTGCGTTGCTCGCACGCAGCGGCGGGGGCAGGTTCGTGAGCAGCGCCTGGCCGCTCAGCACGGCGCCCACTGCCACGGGGCCGCCGATCAGCAGCCAGGCCCACAGGGTGACCCGCCCGGCCGAGACCGCATCGCGGGAAAGGCGCTCGCGCACGAGCACGGCGGTGATCACGAACAGCGGAAAACCGCCGTGCCAGAAGACCCACATCCACACCGCGCTGGTAGGCCGGGCGCCAAACAGCCCCGTCGGGGAGAACACGCCCGGAAACATCAGCAGCTGCAGCGCCACGGCCACCGCCGTGAAGGCATAGGCGCCGCCCAGCGCGGCCAGCATCGGCTGCCGCGTGACGGTGAACTGTGCGCCAAGAAGAAAAGCGGCGATGCCGGCGGTGGTGAAGACCGTCAGCGCGCACATCGGCATGAAGGGGGCAATGGCCGGCCATTGCCAGTCGGCGCGGGGTGCGGCCACCGCCAGTGCCAGCAGGATCAGCAGTGCGATGGCACCGGCAAAGCTGGCTTGCCGGCGGGTTGCCCGCTGGATCAGGAAACTCTCCATCGCACCCCCGGTTGGTGTTGTGTGTCCGCTCGGCCGGCGCCCGCGGTCTGTTCCGGCGGGTTGGGCGGCGCGGCTGCTGCCTGTGTGCCTCCATCATAGGCACGCGCCGGGGGGGCGGAAAGCCCAGGCAGCAACACCAGAGTGGGCGAGCAGCCGCCATGCCGTGGCCGAATGGCCGGCCCGGCGTTGGTGCGTCCCGCCAATGAACGGGCCGGTTGGAAGGCATTTGAAGGGTACGTCCCGTACCGTGTTCGCCCAACCACGCTGTCGAATCACGCCCGTGCGCGGGCCGTGTTGTATGGAATCGCTCAATCACACGCTGTTTCTCTGGATCAACGCTGCGGCCGATCCGTCTCCTACCACCGTCTGGCTGGCCATGGCCTTTGCCGAATACGCGATCTGGCTGGCGCCGCTTGCCCTCGTGGCGGGCTGGCTGTGGGGTCAGCCCGCTACGCGCCGGCAGGCATTCCAGACCGGCATAGCTGCCGCGGTGGCGTTGCTGATCAACGCGGGCTTCGGCCTGCTGTGGTATCACCCCCGGCCTTTTGCCATTGGGCTGGGCACCAACCTGCTGCCCCACGTGGCGGATTCGTCCTTCCCGAGCGACCACCTGACGGCGCTGTGGACGGTGGCCTTCAGCCTGATGTGGAATGCACGCCTGCGCCGTGTGGGCGTGCTCCTGGCGTTGCTGGGTCTGCCGATGGCGTGGGCGCGCATCTACCTGGGCGTGCACTATCCGTTCGACATGCTGGGCGCTGGGGCCGTTTCCGCCTTCAGCGCGTGGCTGTGCAGCGGCCGCGTCGCACACACGCTCTCGGAGCCGCTGCATCGCCTGGGGCTGGCGGTGCACGGCGTGGTGCTCGCTCCGTGCGTACGGCGCGGGTGGGTGCGCAAGTAGGGCCGCTAGCCGTGCCGCCGCCACGCGCGCCAGAAGAAGACGAGCGCCAGCACCGTCGCCGCGACGTTGTAGAGCATCGCCAAGGCAAAGGCGTGGCCGTAGCGCGCAACATGGGCCGCGTGGGCGGCTGCGTCGGCGGTCTCGCTGCCATCGGCGCCCAGCAGCGAGAACAGCAGCACGCCCACCACCGTCACGCCCACCGCGTTGCCGACGGCTTGCATGGTCGTGACCGTGCCCGCGCCCATGCCGGCTTGCGCGGTTTCCACGGTGCTCAGGATCGTGTTGAGCGACAACGGAATCACCATGCCCTGTCCAAAGCCGCTGACGACGAGGGGCACGAGCAGCCACGCGTTGGCCGAACCGGTCTGCGCCATGGTGGCGAGCACCACGATGCCCACGGCAAAGAGCGCCATCCCGAGCAAGAGCGCGCGCTGCCCGATGCGTTCGGCCAGGCGGGGCGCAGTCAGCGAGCCGGCAAAGAATGCGATGGCCGCCGGCGTGAAGACCAGCCCGGCAGCCAGCGCCGTCAGGCCGCGCCCGAACTGCAGCAGGATCGTCAGGGCCAGGAAGTAGGAGCTGATCGCCGTGTAGAACAGGAAGATCGCCAGCACGCCGAGCACGAAGCTGCGGTTGCGGAAGAGCGCCATCTCGATGATGGGCACGCGGCCCGAGGCCGTCAGCGCCTCTTCCACGCGCACAAAGTGCCGGAACACCAGCAGCGACGCCAACGGCACGGCCCACGACCACCACGGCCAGCCGGACTCGCGGCCCTGCATGATCGGCACCAGCAGCATCGCCAGCCCCAGCGCGCCAACCAGCGCGCCATGCACATCGAGCCGCGCCGCCACCGGGGCGCGCGATTCGGCAACGAAGGCGCGCGCCGCCAGCAACGCCGCGATGCCGATCGGCACGTTGACGAGGAACACCGCGCGCCAGCCGGCCACATCGCCCAGCGGATGCGCGATCAGCCAGCCGCCGATGATCTGCGAGACCGACGCAGCCACGCCCTGCACGGCGCCCATGGTGCCGAACGCGCGCCGCCGCGCATCGCCGTCGAACAGCACGCGCAGCGACGCCATGACCTGCGGCATCAGGATGGCCGCCCCCAGGCCCTGGCCGACGCGCATGGCGATCAGCATCCACGGGCCCGTCGCCAGCCCGCACAGTGCCGAGGCAACCGTGAACAGCGCCATGCCCGCCATGAACATGCGCTTGCGCCCGAACAGGTCGCCCAGGCGCGCGCCGTTGAGCAGGAACACCGCATACGCGGCGCTGTAGCCGACCATCACGAGCTGGATCTCGGCAAAGCTGGCATGCAGCCCGTCGCGGATGTCCGGAATGGCCACGTTGACGATGAACAGGTCGAGAATGGTGACGAAGTTGCCGGTCAGCAGGGCGGCCAGGGCGGGCCACTGCCGCTTTGGCCGGGCGCCGGCGAGGGTGCCGGCCGAAAGGGATTCCATTGACATGCGGGGATCTCGGTTATTAATATACGGTCGTACGTATACTAAGTTGCGGACAGCTTCCGTCAAGTGCCAATCGCTTGACCCCACGCATCGACAGGTTATTGCCATGAACGAAACCGACGGCCGCCGCGCGCGTGGCGAACGCGCGCGCGCGCAAGTGCTGGAACACGCCACCGCGATCGCCTCCACGGACGGCCTCGAGGGCCTGACCATCGGTCGTGTGGCCGCCGACGCAGGCGTCGGCAAGGGCAACATCCAGGTGCTCTTTGGCGACAAGGAAGCCCTGCAGCTCGCCACGCTCGATGCCGGGGTGGGCCCTTACCTCGCCACCGTGGTGGAGCCGGCCATGGCGCTGGAAAGCCCGCTCGCCCGGCTGCGCGCGCTCACCGACGGCTGGTTCGACTACGTGGCCAGCGGCCAATCGCCCGGCGGCTGCTTCGTCTGCGCCGCCAGCTACGAATACCGGGCGCGCCCGGGCCCGATCCAGGATCGCGTACGCCGTCACCGCGAGGCGGTGCGCGCGCGTTTTCGCGACACCATCGCTGCGGGCCAGGCCGCTGGCGAACTGCGGGCCGATCTCGACGTCGACCAGCTCATCTTCGAGATCGAATCGTTCCGCTCGAATGCCAACGTGGCGTTTCTGATGGGCGACATGGCCGTGTTCGAGCGGGCGCGGCGCAGCACCCGGGCGAGCATCGACGCGGCGGTCGCGTAGGCGGACGGGCGCGCCTCGCTTGCTGTCGTCACGCTTGGAATCAGTTCAGGCCGATTCGGTACCGGTCCCAAAGCCATTAATATGTGACTTTCCGACGGCACGGCCCCCGCACCCCGGCGATTTTGCCCTGCGGTGGCCTCCGATTTGTGCTTAAACGTTACCTGCGGCGCCATGTTCCGGC
>FLYJ01000038.1_pt1 | contig 73610 bp, 76 predicted proteins | sample 1122561 | NCBI WGS metagenome assembly FLYJ01 (sample SAMEA4346788, study PRJEB14843) | hot springs metagenome | biome: Terrestrial Biome; feature: Habitat; material: Sediment | place: India | collected 2012-06-12 | depth 1760 m
CGGTGCGGGCCGTTGCGCTGCGGCAGGCGCGGGGGAAGGTGGCTTCACCGGCTCGGGCTGCAGCAACAGGGCCGGGATGATCTGCTCCTGTGCCGGCGGCCACGTCACCTCATGGCTGCGCGCGATCCAGAGGACCGCGATGCCGTGCAGCACAAGCACGGCGAGCAGCACGAGCGCGAGCCGGCGAGAGCGGCGTCGGCGGGTCTGCGTACGGTCGGTATTCAACGCTTCAGGCGGGGGCGGCAACGTATCCAAGATCGGCGGAAAGCTGTTGTGCGGCCAGCCGCAAGCGCCGCTCCAGCGGCCCGCTCCAACTGGTGTCGAACGTGCTTTGCGCGCCCAGGGCAATCAGGACGAGGCACAGCTGGGCATTCGCATCGAACACCGGCAGCGACATCGCGTTGATGCCCGGCAGCACGCCGCCATGAATGCGCGCGGCGCCATGTGCGCGCACTTCTGCGCAGATGGCGTCGTACGCCTCGAGCGTGCGCGGCAGCTCCGGATCGGCCTCGCGCGCGGCGGCCCGTTCCAGCTCGCGCTGGATGAACGGCAGCGTCTGCGCGCGGGGCAGGTAAGCGCCGAACACGCGGCCGGTGGCCGAATTGAGCATCGGCATGACGTCGCCCAGGCGCAGGCTGACGGTGACCGGGTGGCTGGCTTCTTCCCAATGGACGATGGCCGGCCCCAGGTTGCCCCACACGGCAAGGCCGACGGTGTGGTCGATCTCGTCGCGCAGCGCGGCGGCGGCGGGGCGTGCGCGACGCATCGGGTCTTGCCGGTTCAGGCTCACCAGGCCCATTTCGAGCGCGAAGGGGCCGAGGTCATAACGGCCTTCGGGCGTTTGCGTGACCAGGCCCAGGCGCGCAAAGCTCACCAGGTAGCGGTGCGCCTTGGCGGGGTTCATGGGGGCGGCGCGCGCCAGGTCGCGCAGCATCATCGGGCCGTTGGTGTGCGTGAGCACCTCCAGCAGCCGGAAGCCGACTTCGATGGACTGGATGCCCGAGCGCGCGGGCGCATCCGGTTCGCCATCGGCATCAGGCTCCAGGTCGAGGTCGGTGTCGGCGGGCAGCGTCGGCATGGTCGGGCGTGATGGGTCGGTTCAGCCCAGTTTAGCCGATGCTGGTGTAGCATCCGCGCAGCTTTTCTCTGCACAGACGCCCATGAAACTCGCCACCCTCAAGGATGGCTCGCGCGACGGCCAGCTCGCCGTGGTCTCGCGCGACCTGAAGACCGCTCACTTCGCCACGCACATCGCCGGCACGCTGCAGCGCGTGCTGGACGACTGGGCCTTTTACGCGCCGCAACTGCAGGAACTCTACGCGCAGCTCAACGCGGGCCGCGCGCGCCACCCGTTTGCATTCGACCCCGCCAACTGCATGGCGCCGCTGCCGCGCGCGTACCAGTGGGCCGACGGCTCGGCCTACGTGAACCATGTCGAACTCGTGCGCAAGGCGCGCGGCGCCGAGATGCCACCTGAGTTCTGGACCGACCCGCTGATGTACCAGGGCGGCTCCGATGACCTGGCCGGCCCGCACGACCCCATCGTCTGCCGCAGCGAGGCGTTCGGTATCGACTTCGAGGCCGAGGTGGCCGTCATCACCGGCGACGTGCCGATGGGCGCCGACCCGGCCGCCGCCGGCGAGGCCATCCGCCTGATCGTGCTGGCCAACGATGTGTCGCTGCGCAACCTGATCCCGGCGGAGCTCGCCAAGGGGTTCGGCTTCTTCCAGAGCAAGCCCGCGACGGCGTTTTCGCCCGTGGCGGTGACGCCCGACGAACTCGGCGACGCCTGGCGCGAGCGCAAGGTCCACCTGCCGATGACGGTGCACTGGAACAACAGGAAGGTCGGCCAGCCCGATTGCGGCACCGACATGGTGTTCGACTTTGGCCAGTTGATCGCGCACATCTGCAAGACGCGCAACGTGCGCGCGGGCAGCATCGTCGGCTCGGGCACGATCTCGAACGTGGACCGCAGCAAGGGGTACTGCTGCATCGCCGAGAAGCGCATGCTGGAGACGATCGAAGGGGGCGCACCCACGACCGAATTCATGCGCTACGGCGATACGGTCAAGATCGAGATGTTCGACGCGAACGGCGTGTCGATCTTCGGGGCGATCGACCAGGAGGTCATCGCGCCAGGCACGCAGGCGTAAGCCTTAAGCCGATTCGGGGGCGGCTTTCGCGCGGCGCCCGCGCTTGGCCGGCGCGGAGCCGGTCGTCAAGGCCTGGCCGTGGTAACCGAGGCGCAACGACAAGGCCCGCCCTGCCTCGCGCAGCAGCCGCGAGGGGGCGCCTTCCAGGCTGGAATCGAACACGCTGGACAGCCCCAGCGCCGTAATGGCGCCGGCCAGCTTGCCCTGTGAATCGAGCACCGGCACCGCCACCGAATCGATGCCGTGCACGAGCGTCCCGGCGATCCGCGCCACGCCCTCGTGCCGCACCGTCTGCCAGCGTGCGCGGCAGTTCAGCCAGTCGGTCAGCCCCGCCTTGCCGGCGCCCGGGCCGCGCAGTTCGCGGTCGATGAGCGGGACGATCTGGATTTCCGGCACCCACGCGGCGCAGGCCTGGCCCGTGGCGGAATTCAGCAGCGGCATGACCGAGCCCACCCGCACGTTCACGGTCACGGGGCGGCCGCCGTCTTCCCAGCGCACGATCACGGGGCCGCGGTTCGTCCACACCGACAGGAACACGCTTTCGTTCAGCCGCTCGGCCAGCTTGGGCAGCAGGTTGCTGCCTTCACGCACGAAATCCACGTCGGACAGCGCCGACAGCCCCACCTGCAGCGCCTGCGTGCCGAGCCGGTAGCGGGCGGAGGCGGAATCCTGCTCCACGAAACCCATGCGCTCGAGCGAGACCAGGTAGCGGTGCACCTTCGCGCGCGGCATGCCGAGCTGCCGGCCGAGTTCAGATACGGCATGCGCGCCGCCGGTGCGCGCCATCGCCGAGAGCACCGTCAGCGCAATTTCGGCGGACTGGATGCCGGCGCTGGCGCGTTCGGGCGCGGCGTCTTCCACGGGCGGTTCGTCGGGCGGCAGGCTGTCTTCGATGGCCATCTTGAAGTCTCGGATGTCGCTTTATAAGATACGCGTTACGCAAAAAGATACAAATCGGCGCGGCGGCCTGCGCGCTGAAAGGACCAGGAGACGCCATGAAGCTGTCGATCTTTTCCGTGCAGGACCACTATCCGGACCGGCATCGCAGTCTGCCGCAACTCTACGCAGACGTCATCGGCCAGGCCCGCCACGCAGAGTCGCTCGGCTACGACACCTTCTGGGTGGCCGAGCACCACTTTCACGAGTACGGCGCGGTACCGAACCCGGCGGTCTTTCTCTCGCACCTGGCCGCGCAGACGCAGCGGCTGCGTCTGGGCACCGCCATTTCGATCCTGACGTTTCATCATCCGGCCACGGTGGCCGAGAACTATGCGATGGTCGACGTGCTGTCGGGCGGGCGGCTGTCGCTCGGCGTGGGCTCGGGATACCTGAAGCACGAGTTCGAGGGCTACGACGTCGACCCCGCCGTCAAGCGCGAGCGGTTTGACGAGGCCCTGATGCTGGTGGAGCGGCTGCTCTGCGGCGAGCGCGTGCATCACGAAGGCCAGTTCCACACGCTGCGCGACGTGCGCCTCAATGTGCTGCCGGTGCAGGCCCGCGTGCCGATCCACGTGGCGATCCTGCGGCGCGAGGTGGCGTATCACATCGGCCGGCAGGGGCGGCGCATGCTGTTCGTGCCATACGCGTCGGTGGAGCGCTTCGAAGACATCCGCACGTTGATGGACGACTACCGCCGCGGCCTGGCCGAGGCCGGCATCGCCGATGCGCGCGGCATGGCGGCGGTCGCCCTGCACACGCACGTCGGGCCTACGGAAGCTGCCGTGCGCGCCACCGCGGCCGATGCGTTCGACCTCTACGTCGCCACGCGGCTCTATGCACGCCGGCAGACCTATGACGACGTGCTCGCCAGCGGCCTGTCGCTGTTCGGCACGCCCGATGCGGTGGCCGACAAGCTCGCGCGCTTGTCCGACATGGGCGTCGATCACGTGATGGCGCTGCACAACTTCGGGCTGATGCCGCAGACAGCCGTGCTCGAATCGATGCGCGCGCTGATGGAGGACGCATTGCCGCGCGCCGGCATCGCGGCGCTGGCCGCCTGAACGCCAGCTGCCCGGGCTGGCCCGCATCGCCAAACCGCTGCAAAACCGCTACGCTCTTCGCCAAACCACGGGAGACACCCATGCAGCGACAGGTTGGCGTACTGGTTGGTCTGGCTTTGCTGTCTTGCACCGCGCTGGCGGATATCCGCATCGGCGTGACGGTTTCGGCGACGGGCCCCCAAGCTTCGCTGGGCCTGCCCGAAAAGAACGCCACCACACTGTGGCCACGCGAGATCGGCGGCGAGAAGGTCGACGTGATCGTGCTGGATGACGCGTCCGACACCACGCGCGCCGTCACCAACACGCGCAAGCTGATGAGCGAATCCAACGTCGACGTGATCGTCGGCTCGTCCACCACGCCCAATACGCTGGCGATGATCGATGCGGCGGCCGAGGGCAGGACACCGGTCATCTCGTTGGCCTCGTCCGCCCGGCTGGTCGAGCCGATGGATGCGCGGCGCCGCTGGGTCTTCAAGACGCCGCATTCCGATTCGCACATGGCGTCGCTCATTGCCGAGCACGCCGCCGCGCACGGCGTGAAGACCATCGCGTACATCGGTTTTGCCAACGCGCTGGGCGAGGCGTTTCTGGCCGAGGTGCAGCGCTTTGCCGACCTCAAGCACATCCGCGTGACCGATACCGAGCGCTTCTCGCCCACCGACAACAGCGTGACGGCGCAGGTGCTGCACCTGCTGGCCGGCAAGCCCGATGCGGTGGTGATCGGCGCTTCCGGCACACCCGCCGCTTTGCCGGCCCGCGCGCTGGCCGAGCGCGGCTACACCGGTAAGATCTACTTCAACCACGGCGTCTCGAACAACGATTTCGTCAAGCTGTGCGGCAAGGACTGCGAAGGCGCGTACGTGCCGACCGGGCCCGTGATGGTCGCCGCCGAACTGCCGGATGCCGACCCGGCCAGGAAGCAGGCGCTGGATTTCGCACGCCGTTACGAAGCCGCGTTCGGCAAGGGCAGCGTGTCGATCTTTGCCGCGTACACGGGTGACATCGGCCTGCTGCTGCAGCGCGCCGTGCCCGTGGCGCTCAAGCGCGCCAAGCCGGGCACGCCGGCTTTCCGCGAGGCCCTGCGCGACGCGCTGGAACAGGTGCGCGACCTGCCGACCAGCACCGGCGTCGTCAACATGAGCCCGCAAGACCACGTGGGCCTCGACCAGCGTGCCCGCGTGATGGCGCAGATCCGCCGCGGCCAATGGCACCTGGCCGATCGTCCGAACTGACGATGCCGCGCTTGCCGCGTTGCGCGCGCGAGCGCATCCGCTATGCTTGATCCACACACGCCGATCTCATGACCTCTCTCGCTCCCCGCTTTGCGCGCTACCAGGCGCTCACGCTCGTCCAGCACGGCCCCATCCTCGAGATCGTGATGGGCGCGGCACAGTCGGCCAACCGCAAGCTGTCGACCGCTGACGCCGGCCTGCACCGTGAACTGGCCGAGATCTGGCGCGACGTGTCGGCCGAGCCCTCCGTGCGCGTGGCGCTCATCCGCGGTGAAGGGCTGGGCTTCTCCGCCGGCGGCGACCTTCACCTCGTCGAGCAGATGGCCGAAGACTTCGACGTGCGCACGCGCGTCTGGCACGAAGCGCGCGACCTCGTCTACAACGTCATCAACTGCGACAAGCCCATTGTCAGCGCCATGCACGGACCGGCGGTGGGTGCGGGCCTCGTGGCCGGCTTGCTGGCCGATATTTCCGTCGCCGCCAGGGACGCACGCATCGTGGACGGCCACACCCGCCTGGGCGTGGCGGCGGGCGACCATGCGGCGATCGTGTGGCCGCTGCTGTGCGGCATGGCGAAGGCCAAGTACTACCTGCTGCTGTGCGAATCCCTCAGTGGGGAGGAGGCCGAGCGCATCGGCCTGGTGTCGCTGGCGGTGGACCAGGCGGACCTCGTCAACCGCGCCTTCGAGATCGCGGAGCGCCTGGCCGCCGGTTCGCAGACGGCCATCCGCTGGACCAAGTACGCGCTGAACAACTGGCTGCGCCTGGCCGGCCCGAGTTTTGATACGTCGCTGGCGCTGGAATTCATGGGGTTTGCAGGCCCTGATGTGCGCGAAGGCATTGCGAGCCTGCGCCAGAAGCGTCCACCCACGTTTGATGCGACCTGACACCGATTTCGTAGGAGACACCATGTTCACCCAGATGCCCAACTTTGCCGAAGGCGGTTTCGAATTCCTGCGCAAGCTCTGGGGGGGCGGCTTTGCCGGCATGCCCGGTGCCGGGATGCCCAACATGGCGAGCTTCGCGGCGCCGCCGATGGATCTGGAGGAGCTCGACAAGCGCATTCACGATCTGCGCGCGGTGGAAAGCTGGCTGCAGCTGAATGCGAGCCTGCTGCGCACCGCGATCCAGGGCCTGGAGGTGCAGCGGGCTACGCTGGTTGCGCTGCAGACCTTCGGCGCCGCGCTGTCACCGGAAGCCATGAAGAGCGCGTTCGATGGCTTGACCCCGGCTGCATCGCCGCCGGACGGCGAGCCCAAGCCGACCTGGCCGCACACCGCCGCCACCGCCAAGCCCGCGCAGCCTGAGGCCCCCGCGCCTGAAGACAAGGCCGGAGCCGAGGCGGAAGCCCAAGCCGAAGACACCGACGACGATCAGGCCGAAGCCCGCGCGCAGAGCGCCCGCTCGGCCGAGCATGCCCAGGCCGCGGCACGTGCCGCCGCCGCGGCTCTGGATCCGTCGCCCTGGTGGAACATGCTGCAGCAGCAGTTCAACCAGATCGCCAGCTCCGCGGCTGCGGCCATGCCGATGCCGCAACACTTGATGCCGGGCTTCCCGGGCGGCTTCCCGGGGTTCGGCGGCGCACCCGGCGCGGAAGGGCTCGATACGGCGCCGGAAGACATCGAAGCGCCGTCGGCACCGGCCAAATCGAAGCAGGCGGGCAGCAAGCCGGCGCCGAGGTCGGAGGCCAAGGCGCCCGCGGGCAAGGCGGCAAAGCCGGCTGGCAAAACCGCCGCCAAGAAGGCTCCGGCGAAGGCCGCACCGCGCAAGCCGGCCAACGGCAATTCCTGATCGATGCCGATGTCGCAAGACTGCACCGCGCTCCTGATGATGGGCGGCGGCGCGCGCGCGGCCTATCAGGTGGGCGTGCTGCGCGGGATCGCCGCACTGGCGCGCGAGTACGCGCCCGGCGTGGCCCGCACTCCGTTCGACATCATCTGCGGGACTTCGGCAGGCGCCATCAACAGCCTCGGCCTGGCCCGTGGCGCGCAGGATTTCACGCAGGCCGCGGAAGCGCTCACGCAACTGTGGGGCAACCTGCATGCCGACCGCGTGTATCGCACCGACGTCGGCCGCGTGGGCTCGAGCGGCGCACGCTGGCTCACCGCGCTGGCCTTCGGCTGGATGACGGGCCGCACGCCGCGCGCGCTGTTCGACAACACGCCGCTGCGCGAGCTGCTCGACGCGCAGCACGACGGCCGGCAGGTGCAGGCTGCGTTCGAGGCCGGAGCGCTGCGGGCGCTGGCCATCACGGCGCTGTCGTACACGACGGGGCGCCACGTCACGTTCTATCAGTCTCCGCACGTGGTATTGCCGTGGCGGCGCTCGCAGCGCATTGCGGTCGCGGACCAGATCGGCGTGGCACACATGCTGGCGTCTTCGAGCATCCCGTTCGTGTTTCCGGCCGAGCCGGTGCAGATCGAGGGCAACGATGAATGGTTCGGTGACGGCACGATGCGGCAGATGTCGCCGCTGAGTCCGGCGATCCATCTTGGGGCGAGTCGCATCCTGGTAGTGGGGGCCGCATCGCGTTCGCAGCCGGGGTGGTACGACACGGTCCCGGCGTCTGGCTATCCGTCGCTTGCGCAGATCGCGGGGCAGGCGCTGGCGAGCATCTTCCTCGATGGACTGTCGGCCGACATCGAACGGCTGCAGCACATCAACGCGATGGTCAGCCGCAACCCCGAGATTGCCGACGCGCGCGACGGCTGGCGCAAGATCGAGGTGCTGGTGATGGCGCCGTCCGAGCGCATCGAGTTGATTGCCTTGCGCCACGTGCAGCGCCTGCCGGGCACGGTGCGCGCGCTGCTCAAGCCGCTGGGCGGCACGGAGGCCCGCGGCGCGGCGTTCGCCAGCTACCTGCTGTTCGAGCCCGAGTTCACGCAGGAGCTGATCGCCCTCGGCGAGCGCGACGTGCAGGCGCGCCGCGACGAGCTTGCCGCGTTTCTCTACGGCGCGATGCCCGACACCATGCGAGCGGCGTGATCAGCGCGATGCGCGTGCCGGTTCGGCGAGCAGCGCCTCGATGCGTTTGACGAGGGTCGGGTCGGTCGGCTCAACGCTGCTCGGGAACACGGCGGCCACGCGGCCGTTGCGGTCCAGCAGATATTTGTGGAAATTCCATTTGGGCGGCTGACCCGTCTGCGCCGCCAGCCATGTGTATAGCGGCGACACCCCTGCGCCCACGACGGCGGTCTTGGAAAACATCGGGAATTTCACGCCGTACGTGTTGTAGCAAAAATCGGCGATCTGCTTGCTGTTGCCGGGTTCCTGCTGGAAGTCGTTGGACGGAAAGCCGAGCACGGTCAGCCCTTTGTCGCGGTACCTCGCATACAGCGCTTCCAGCCCTTCGTACTGGTGCGTGTAGCCGCAGTAGCTTGCGGTGTTGACGACCAGCACCACGCGTCCGGCGTACTGGCAGAGGTCTTGGCGGGCGTCGTCCTGCAGCCGGTTGACGCGAAAGTTCAGGCTGGCCGGGCAGGCCGGTGCCGGGTCTTGCGCCGTGGCCGCAGCCGGGGCGGCGTGGCCCGTGCGCGGCAGCAGCAGCGCAATGACGCCGATCGCAATGATGATGGCGATCATCAGCAGCTGGTGCCGGCTCAGCACGCCGGCCATATGCCGCTGCAGGTGACGTCGGCGTGCTGGAACGATGGCGGAATACAACATCTCAGGCCTCCGAAAGCGGCAGTGCGTCGATTGTCTTCAGTCTAGGGTATAACGCCCCGGGGCCGCGGCGGCGGCCGGGCTTCCTATACTGAAGACCTCGCCGGCACCGACCGGCCCGCCCCACACAGGACGACGGCAGCGCATCGTCGATCACATCGCGGCACGCCGCGGGACAGTCGCGCGAAGCGCACGGCGCGCTAAGGGGGTCGCCAAGCCACGCCGCATGCGTGGACGGGCAGGCCTGTTGTGACAAGGAAACGGGCAGACGCAGAACTTTGCTCCGGCAAGCACGAAAAACCGGGGCAGGTCAAGCATGTCTGCTAGAATCCGCCTGCAAATTCAAAGGCTTACCATGCTCTATCCCGAATTGTTCAAGTCGTTGGAAGCGGTCCGCTGGAATATGGAAAAGGATATTCCGTGGGACCAGTTCGACGCGTCGCTGCTGACCGACGCGCAAGCGCAGACCATCAAGATGAACGCCATCACCGAGTGGTCTGCACTGCCCGCCACCGAGATGTTCCTGCGCGACAACCGCCACGACTCCGATTTCTCGGCGTTCATGAGCGTGTGGTTCTTTGAGGAGCAGAAGCACTCGCTGGTGCTGATGGAGTACCTGCGCCGCTTCCGCCCCGAACTCGTGCCGACCGAGGAAGAGCTGCACAACGTGCGCTTCGAATTCGACCCGGCCCCGCCGCTGGAAACGCTGATGTTGCACTTCTGCGGCGAGATCCGCCTGAACCACTGGTACCGCCGCGCGTCCGAATGGCACACCGAGCCGGTCATCAAGGCCATCTACAGGACGCTCTCGCAGGATGAGGCTCGCCACGGCGGCGCGTACCTGCGCTACATGAAGAAGTACCTCACGCAATTTGGCGACAACGCGCGCAGCGCATTCGCCAAGATCGGCGTGCTGATGGCCTCGGCCCGCCGCACGGAAAAGCCGCTGCACCCGACCAACCTGCACGTGAACAAGGCGCTGTTCCCGCAGGACACCGTGCAGTCGCGTCTGCCGAACCCCGACTGGCTGGAGCACTGGCTCGACGAGCAGATCAAGTTCGACGCCGGCTGGGAAAAGAAGGTCATCGAGCGCATCCTGCACAACATGGGCCTGCTGTTCGAGCGCACCTTCGAGACCGTGCAGGATCTGAACCGCTACCGCAAGGAACTGAACGCGCGCCTGCTCGGCTCGACCGAACAAGCGGCCTGATCCTTGCCATTGGCAGCCAGCGGCCCATCGATGCGATGGGCCGTTTTGTTTTCCTCTCCGATTTCGCTCTCGCCATGACCGCTCGCCAGCCCGCGCCCGCCTTTGAACAGAAGATCTGCGACCCCGCCGATGTGGAAGCTCGCGTGGCGGGGCTGCCGCGCCCGCTCGTGTTCACCAATGGCGTGTTCGACATCCTGCATCGCGGGCACGCGACATATCTGGCGCAGGCGCGCGCCCTGGGAGCGTCGCTGGTGGTAGGCGTCAATACCGATGCGTCCGTGCGCATGCTCGGCAAGGGCGACGACCGCCCGCTCAACACGCAGGACGACCGCCTGGCCGTGCTGGCCGCACTCGAATCGGTGAGCCTGGTGGTGCTGTTTGCCGAGCGCACGCCGGTCGAGCTCATCCGCCGCGTACGCCCGGACATCTACGTCAAGGGCGGCGACTACGACATCGATGCGCTGGAAGAAACGCGCGTGGTACGCGGCTGGGGCGGGACGGCGCTGGCGATCCCGTTCGAGCATGATCGCTCCACGACGGCGCTGCTCAAGCGCGTGCGCGCAACGTCCTGAGCCCTCAGCGCGACGCCGTCACCGACGCGCAGGCGCGCAGGTCTTCGGCGCCCAGCGTCTTCTTCAGGTTCGCCAGCTCGGCCGCCACACTGGATGCGGCATCGGCGGTGGCCGTCACGCGCAGCGAGGCCGGTGCGCCAAGCCGCCGGGTTTGCGTCACCACCGCGGTGCGCACGTCCTTGGCGCGCAGTTCGTCCAGCAGTTGCTGCGCCCGCTCCCTGTCGCGGAACAGCCCCAGCGACACCACAAACGTATTGCCTTCCTGCACGATGGCGGAGTCCGTCACGTTGCGGCGCTTGAGCTCGGCGATCTTGCGCTCGGCGTCTTCGCGCGTGTCGCGCGCCGGCATGTGAACCCACCAGCGGTTGTCTTCCTGGCGCGTGATGCGCTCCACCTGCACGCCCGCCATTGGCCTGAGCTGATCGAGGCCGCGCGTGGCCTGTGCGTCGGTCAGGCCGATGAGTTCGGTGCAACTGCCGGCGGTGTCCGCAGCGGCCACGGCCGTACGTTCGATGCTGGCTTGTGCACCCGATGCGGCGGGTGCCGATGCCGCGGGCGCCGATTTGGGTACGCCTGACGACGATGCCGGTGCCGGCTCGAGAATGCGGATGTCTTCGGTGCGGATCTGGCGGCGCATGCGCTCGGGTTCGCGCTCGCTCTCGAACCAGGCCTGCGAGACGTCCGGCCCGAACACGCCGGTGTTGGCTGCCAGCAGAACGCCGTTGACGAGCAGCAGGAGCAGCAGGGCGAGGCGAAGCGTCATGGTGCGTACGGACGGGGATTCAGGCGGTGGTTCGGAATGCAGGAACACGGCGACGGCAACAACGGCAAGACAACGGGGACAGGGCGGCCGTTCATGCCAGTGTTGCCGCGCCCTCCCGGTTCGCGCGCGCCAGCACCTGCAGGCCAAGCAGCACGAGATTATCGTGCATCTGAAACGGCATGCGCAGATGCGGCGCCAGTGCGGCACGGGCGCCGCCGCTCAGCACGCAGCGTGCCGGGCCGGGGTACTGGACCTGCAGCGCCTGCCACGTCTGCGCGATCGCGCCCGCCTGCGCCGTCACGCAGCCCAGCGCGATGGCGTCCTGCGTGTTGTCGCCCCAGGGCGGCGCGACCACGTCGCTGGCGCTCAGATAGCCGACATCGACTTCCGGCAACTGCGCGGTATTGCGCGAGAGCGCGCGCATCATCAGGGTGAGGCCGGGCAAGATCAGGCCACCCGCAAACAGCCCGTCGGGCGTGACGACGTCGAGCGTGGTGGCGGTGCCGGCCGTGACCAGCAGCAAGGCTGTGTCGGGCCACAGGTGGCGCGCCCCGACCGCTCCCACCCAACGATCGGTGCCGAGTTGCGTGGGCTCGCGATAGCCGTTGCGCAAACCGGCGGCGGCATCCTCCGATGCGGCAATGCGTACGCGCGCGCCATCGAAGACGCGGGCGATGCGCGCCGTGAGCGCATCACGCAGCGCCGGGCCGGCCACGGCGCTGATCCATACCTCGGGCGGGGCGACTCCGGAGGTGTGGCAGTCGCGCCAATCCTCCACCAGTTCGGCCAGTTGATCGTGCGCACGCGCGCCGGCGTGCTGCCATGGCGTGCCGCCTGGCTCTTCGGGCAGCGCATCGACGCCGCTGGCGATCCACGCCCACTTGATGCGCGTGTTGCCCGCGTCGATCAGCAGCAACGGACGCGCGGCCGCAGGAGGCGTCTTCAGGCGCGTCATGGCTGCGCGTCCTCGGCGGCGCGCAGCGACACTTCGCCACTATGGATCCATTGCACCCGGCCGCCGGATTCGATGGCGAGCCGCCCATGCGCATCGATCCCATGTGCCACGCCTTCGAGCACGACGGCGCCGTCCTGCCACAGACGCACGCGCTGGCCGGCAAAGGCGTCGCGCGCAGCAAACGGCGCCACGAAGGGCGCCAGCCCCAGCGCGCCAAACCGCTGCAGGTGCTCACCCAGCGACGTGAGCAGCGCCGAGAACACCGCGTTCGGTTCGGGCGCGTCCACCAGTTCTTCGACGCCCGAAAGGCCCCGGCCCAGCTCGGTTTCCAGCACGTGTGGCCGCTCCAGGTTCAGGCCGATGCCGATGACGGCCCAGGTCTGGCCCGGCGCGCAGCGGACGGTCTCGACGAGGATGCCGGCCAGCTTGCGCCCGGCAATCTGCACGTCGTTGGGCCATTTGAGCGCGAGGGCCTGCGCGCTGCCGCCGTGGGCTTCGGCATATGCCGCCACGGCGTCGGCAACGGCCACGCCCACGGCCAGGCTCAGACCGCCGAGCTGCGCCGGCTCGCCGGCAAAGGCGCATGCGACGGAAAAGGTCAGGCCGTGGTCGCCGCTCCACGGACGGCCCTGGCGGCCGCGGCCGGCGGTCTGGTGCTGGGCTGCCAGCACGCGCGCGCCTGCGAGCGGCGCGAGCCCGGCCTGCGCCGCATGCCCGGGCCAGGCCGCATCGCGCACGGCGGCCATCAGGTCGGCGTTGGTCGAACCGGTGGAATCGACCACGTCGATGGCCCAGGCAGCCGCGGGCCCGGTGGGCCGGATGTGTTCGCGTGACAGGCGCCAGCGCGCAGAAGGTTCGGCAAGAGACATGAACAGAGCAGGCGATCAGGTTTTTGCGCAGGAATGCGGGCATTGTACGAGCGCGGCCTCCAAACCGGGGCCCAGCGCTTGCTACAGGCGGCGCGCACGCCGCACAGTGGCCCAGAGTGTGACAGTACCGGGCGGCGCGTTGGCTACAATTCGACCGATACCCGGCATCACCGCTTACGGAGACCCGTTTGATCACCTGCCGTACACCTCAGATCGAGGTACGTGTCGTCGATGGCCGGTCCGTCGCCTTTCTGTCCGGCGACTGGACCACACTTGCCCTGGCCGAGCGTGCCGGCGTGCGCGGTGCGCGCCAGCAGATCCGCGCCGGTTTGGACAACGCAAACGCCTGGTGCCTGACCGAGGTGGGCCGCATCGACCACTTTGGCGCCCAGTTGCTCTGGCGTGCCTGGGGCAACCGCTGGCCCGAGCATCTCGACGCCCGCCCCGACCAGCGGCGCATGATCGACCGCGTGGCCAAGCTTGACCCGGGCGGCTGGAAGAAGCGCCTGGCCCCGCGCATCAACCCGGTGGCGATCCTGGGCGCCGGCATGCTCGACTTCTTCAGCCACGCGCGCGACGGCATCGCCATGGTCGGTCAGCTGGTGTTCGATTTCGGCCGCTTGCTGCGGGCGCCGCATCGCGGCCCATGGCGGGAGATTTCCGCCAACATCTACAGCACCGGCTACAAGGCGCTGGGCATCACCGCGCTGGTCGGCTTCCTGATCGGCATCGTGCTGAGCTACCTGTCGGCCAACCAGCTGCGCGTGTTCGGGGCGAGCATCTTCATCGTCAACATCCTTGGGATGGCGATCATCCGCGAGCTTGGCCCGGTGCTGGCGGCCATCCTGGTGGCGGGACGGTCGGGCTCGGCCATCACGGCGCAGATCGGCGTGATGCGCGTGACCGAAGAGCTCGACGCGATGCGCGTGATGGGCATCTCGCATGGTTTCCGGCTCATCCTGCCCAAGGTGATCGCGTTGGCGATCGCCATGCCGCTGCTGGTGGCCTGGACGGACCTGCTGGCCCTGGGTGGCGGCATCCTGGCGGCCAGGTTCCAGCTCGACATCAGCCCCGCCTATTTCATTACGTCGCTGCCCGACGCGGTGCCGGTGGCGAACCTCTGGCTCGGCATCGGCAAGGGCGTGGTGTTCGGCATGCTGATCGCGCTGGTGGCGTGCCACTTCGGCCTGCGCATCGAGCCGAACACGCAGAGCCTGGGCGAGGGCACGACCACCTCGGTGGTGGTGTCGATCACGATCGTGATCCTGGCCGACGCCGTGTTCGCCATCCTCTTCAAGGACGTGGGCTTATGACGCGGCCACGCCATTCGCACGGCGAGCATGCCGGGGCGCCATCGCAGCCGATCACGCCGGCACGCGAACGCGTGATCGAGGTGCGCAACGTCACCAAGCGATACGACAACGTCACGGTGCTCGACAACATCGACCTGGACGTCTTCCGCGGCGAGGTGCTCTCGATCGTGGGCGGCTCGGGCAGCGGCAAGACCACGCTGCTGCGCCAGGTCGTGGGGCTCGAGAAGCCGACTTCGGGCACGATCCACATCTTTGGCGAGGAGCTGACGTGCCAGGTCGGCAACGACCTGCAGTCGATGCGCAACCGCTGGGGCATGCAGTTCCAGCACGGCGCGCTGTTCTCTGCGCTGTCCGTGATCGACAACGTGGCCCTGCCGATGCGCGAGCTGCGTACGCTGCCCGATGCGTTCGTCACGCGCGTGGCGATGCTCAAGCTGCAGATGGTGGGGCTCAAGGCCAGCGACGCCGACAAGATGCCGTCGGACCTGTCGGGCGGCATGATCAAGCGCGTGGCGCTGGCGCGGGCGCTGTCGCTGGAGCCGGAGCTGGTGTTCCTTGACGAGCCGACTGCCGGGCTGGACCCGCGCGCCTCGGACGATTACGTGGCGCTCATCCGTGAGCTGCGTCGCGAGCTGGGGCTGACGGTGGTGATGGTCACGCACGACCTGGACACGCTGGTGGCGCTGTCCGACCGCATCGCGGTGCTGGCCGACCGCAAGGTGCTGGCCGCCCAGCCCATCGAGCAGATCATTCAGATCGACCATCCGTTCATCAAGGAGTACTTCCTGGGTGAGCGGGGCAAGCGGGCGCTGATGGCGCTGGGCCCGCAGATGACCGAAGCGGTGGCTGCCGCCACGCTTGCCGTGCAGGAGGATTGATGGAAAACAAAGCCCACGCATTTCTGGCCGGGCTGTTCACGATCGGGTTGGCGATCTTCGTGGCGCTGGCCGTGATGTGGTTCAACCGCGACCAGACCGTACGCGTGCCGTACGACCTGGTGACGCGCTCGACCGTCAACGGGCTGAACCCGCAGGCCGCGGTCAAGTATCGCGGCCTGGACGTCGGCAAGGTCGACACCATCCGGTTCGACGACAAGGTCCCCGGGCAGATCGTGGTGCGCGTGCTGGTCGACAAGGATGCGCCCATCACGACCACCACCTATGGCCGCCTGGCCTACCAGGGCGTGACGGGCCTGGCCTACGTGCAGCTCGATGACCGCGGCTACGACAACAGCGGCCACGCACCCAGCCCGACGCATCTGGCAACGTCTGACAAGAACCCCGCGCGCATCCGCATGGAAGCGGGCTTCCTCGATGAACTCGACAAGCGCGGCGACCAGATGCTCTCCAAGCTCGATCAGACGCTGAATTCGCTGTCGATCCTGTTCGACGATGAACATCGGCAGCAGATCACGGCGTCGCTGCAATCGTTCCAGTCCACCATGGACAGCTACAAGGCACTGGCCCAGCGGGCCGAGCCGACGGTGCGCAAGCTGCCGAAGATCGCCGACAACCTCGATGCCACGCTGCTGGCAACGCGCAGGCTGACCCAATCGCTGTCCGATCCGAAGGGGCCGCTGATGGGCACGCTGGCCGGCGCGGGTGCGGATCTGTCGGCGGCCACGCAGTCGATGCAGTCTGCCGCCAACGTGCTGACCTACGAAACGCTGCCGCAGCTCAATGGTTTCGCGCGCGAAGCCCGTCAGGCCGTGCGCGGTTTCGATCATGCCGTGTCGGATTTCAATGCCCGGCCGCAAAGCGTGCTGTTCGGCCCTGCGCCCGGCGTGCCGGGGCCGGGTGAGACCGGCTTCACCGCACCGGCCGCCCGCGTTCCGGCCCAGCCCTGAGGAGTGTTCATGCTGACGTTGCCTGCTGTATTGCGCCGTGCGATGCCCGCGGCCGCCCTGATGGCGCTGTCGCTGCTTGGCGCGTGCTCCAGCACGCCCGCAGGCCCGACCGCCCTGTACGACTTCGGGCTCGCCCCCACCGCCTCGGCCGGTGCCCGCCTGCCGAACGCGCTGCGTGTGGCCGAGGTGGCCGGCCCCGGGTGGATGGACGGCAACGCCATCTACTACCGCCTGGCGTATGCCCAAAGCCAGCGCACCGATGCGTACGCCAACAGCCGCTGGCTGGAGTCGCCCGTGAACCTCTTCGACGCCCGCTTGCGCAACGCGGCGGCCGCACGCGGGCAGGTGGTCGGCTATCCGACGCCGGACGTGCCGACGCTGCGTGTCGAGCTGGTCGATTTTTCGCAGGTGTTCGATCGACCCGATGCGAGCCGTGGCGTGGTGCGTCTGCGGGCGACGGTGTCGCTGGCGCGCACGGTGATCGGCCAGCGCGTCGTCCAGGCCGAGGCACCCGCACCGAGCGCCAACGCCGCCGGCGGGGTGGCGGCGCTCACGCAGGCGTCCGACAAGGCCATCGGCGAAGTGCTCGACTGGGTGGCAGGTCTGCCGCTGCCGGCCGGTTCTTCGGCCGCTTCGGGCGGCATGGGCACGCACCGGCGCTAAGCTATCGGCCGGATGGGAACCCTCCGTGATGTGCGGTATCGGACGCTATCATGGGCGGCTTCTCCGGGGCACGTCCGCTTCTCTTCTCCAGACTGCAGCTTCCTTCGGTGACGGACCTCCACGCGCAACCTAACCCTCAGGCCCCGCATCGCCATTCGCCGCTCGCGCGGGCGGGGCTGGGATGGTTCGTGCTGCTGGTGGTCTACGCCAGCCTCTATCCGTTTGCCGGATGGACGGACACCGGCGTGTCGCCATTCGCCTTTCTCAGCGCGCCGCTGCCGCGCTACAACACGGGCTTCGACCTGCTCACCAACGTCTGGGGCTACATGCCGCTGGGCATGCTGACCGTGCTGGCGGTGCATCCGCGCATCACCGGCTGGCGGGCGGTGTTGCTGGCCCTGCTGGCGGGGCTGCTGCTGTCGGCCGCGATGGAGGCCATCCAGACGTATCTGCCCACGCGCATTTCGTCGAACGTCGATCTGGCGACCAACACGGTCGGCGCATGGCTGGGCGGCATGGTCATGGCGCCGTTCTCGGCGCGCCTGATCGACCGGGGCGGGCTGCGGCGCCTGCGCCGGCGCTGGTTTGAGCCGCACGCGACGTTGGCGATCCTGCTGCTGCTCGTGTGGCCGTTCGCGCAGATCTTCCCGCAGGAATTCCTGTTCAGCATGGGCGGCGTGATCCGCAGCATCCTGCTCGACCCGTCGCCGGATGGCTTCATGGTGAGCCTCGTCAACGGCTGGTTTCCCGAGCTCTTCGACTGGCAGGACAGGCTGCAGGCCCACCCGGAAGCGCTGCAGCGGCAGGAATTGCTGGAGGCGCTCATCACGGCGTGCAGCTGGATCGGCACGGGCCTGCTGGCGACGGTGGCCATGCGGCGCGATGCGCCCGTGCTCCGTCTGCTGGCGGCGCTGCTGGGCGCGGCGCTCCTGGTGAAGGCGGGGGCGACCGTGCTCCAGTTCCCGCTGGGCGGGGCCTGGGATTGGCTCTCGTCCGGCGCGCGCTTCGGGCTGGTCGTGGGCTCACTCGTGCTGGTGCTGCTGGTGCGCCTGCCGCGCTGGCTGCGCGGCGCGCTCGCCATGACGCTGCTGATCGCTCTGATTATCCTGTCCAACGTTCTGCCGCCGAGCCCGTATTCGTGGGTCTCCGCGCAGGCGTGGCGGCTCGGGCGCTTCGTCCATTTCAACAGCCTGTCGCAGTGGATCGGCTGGCTGTGGCCGTTCCTGGGGCTCGGCTATCTTGCATGGCGCGCCGAGCAGGCGCAGATCGAGCGGCGTGCCAGTCGGCGTCCCGACTGAGCACTCACCCGTTCGGACGGCGCCTTGGCCGCCGTCATGCAGCCGACACGATTCCTTTCTACCTTAGCGCCTGTTGAGCGACGGGCGTGCGCTGCATGCGCAGACCGTCCCGTGTCATCAGGAGGTCATCCGTGTCTGCCAGCCGCGTTGCCGATCGCCCGTTGCGCCGCACCGCATGCCTGACGGCTGCGGCGCTTGCGCTGAGCGGCTGCGATGCCGATCCGCACGTGCCGGCCATCGTGCGCGCACCGGCCCCAGCGCCGGCACCGCCTGCGGCTTCGGCGCAGCCCATGGCTGCACCGAATGGCCTGGCACCGCCCGTCCTGCACACCGTCGACTGAACGTCGTCCGCGCATTCAGCCGCCGCTGCACCGTGTTGTTCCCCCAACCCCCCAGCACAGACACCAGGTAGAGAACATGACCTCCAAGAGCCGCCGTGGTTTTCTCCGCTCCGCCGCCCAACTCGCTGCCGCGTCCGCTGCGATGGGAGCCGTACCGCAGGGCATCCGCCAGGCGCTGGCGATACCGGCCCACAACGCGCATCGCAGCATCCAGGACGTGCAGCACATCGTGATCCTGATGCAGGAGAATCGCTCGTTCGACCACTACTTCGGCACGCTGCGCGGCGTGCGCGGGTACGGCGATACGCGCACGATCACGCTGCCCAGCGGCAAGAGCGTATGGCATCAGCCGCTGGCCGGCGGGGCGGGCGAGGTCCTGCCGTTCCGGCCGGGCGCGCCGGATCTCGGCATGCAGTTCCTGCAGGACCTGCCGCACGGCTGGAACGACACGCACGGCGCGGTCAACGGCGGCCGCTACGACGGCTGGGTGCCGCACAAGGGCACGACGACGATGGCGTATCTCACGCGCCAGGACATCCCGTTCCACTACGCGCTGGCCGACGCCTTCACCATCTGCGATGCCTACCACTGCTCCACGCCCACCTCGACCGACCCGAACCGCTACTACATGTGGACGGGCTACGTCGGCAACGACGGCGCGGGCGGCGGCCCCGTGATCGACAACGCGGAAGTCGGCTACGGCTGGTCGACGTATCCGGAGGTGCTCGAAGCTGCCGGCATCTCGTGGAAGATCTACCAGGACATCGGCACGGGCCTCGACGCAGCGGGCTCGTGGGGCTGGACGAGCGACCCCTACATCGGCAACTACGGCGACAACTCGCTGCTGTACTTCAAGCAATACCAGAACGCGCAGCCCGGCAACCCGCTGTACGACAAGGCCCGCACCGGCACCAACGTGTCGGCCGGCGACGGCTACTTCGACATCCTCAAGCGCGACGTGCAGAACGGCACGCTGCCGCAAGTCTCGTGGATTGCCGCGCCGGAGGCGTTCTCCGAGCACCCGAACTGGCCGGCCAACTACGGCGCGTGGTACATCGATCAGGTCCTGCAGATCCTGACGTCCAACCCCGAGGTGTGGAGCAAGACGGCGCTGTTCATCACGTACGACGAGAACGATGGCTTCTTCGACCACCTCGTGCCGCCTTTCGCGGCATCGGGCGGCAACGGTCTGTCGACGGTCGACACCACGGGCGAGTATTTCCCGGGTAATGCCAAGTACGGCGCGGGCAGCTACGGCCTGGGCCAGCGCGTGCCGATGCTCGTCGTGTCGCCGTGGTCCAAGGGCGGCTTCGTCTGCTCGGAAACGTTCGACCATACGTCGATCATCCGCTTCATCGAGCAGCGTTTCGCGCGCACGCACGGTGTCAGGTCACCGAACATCTCGAAGTGGCGCCGTGCGGTCTGCGGCGATCTCACATCGGCGTTCAACTTCGCCACGCCCAATGACGTGGTTCCCGCGCTGCCGAGCACCGCTGCCTACGCCCCCAAGGATCGCCAGCGTCATCCCGATTACGTCCCGCTGCCGCCGCTGGTGCAGGCCGTGCCCAAGCAGGAGCGGGGCGTGCGCCCGGCGCGCGCGCTGCCGTATGAACTCTTCGTGCGCGGCCGCCAGGATGAGGCGGCGGGCAAGTTCCAGCTCGACTTCGTCAACACCGGCGACGTGGGCGCGGCGTTCCTCGTCTACACCGCGGGCAGCGTAGATGCGCCGCGCACGTACACAGTGGAGGCCGGTAAGCGCCTGTCGGACAAGCTGCCCGTGGCGGCGGGCGGCGCGTATGACTTCACGGTGCACGGCCCGAACGGCTTCCTGCGCCGCTTTGTCGGCAGGCTCGCCTTGTCAGGCCTGCTGCGTCCGCACGGTCGCGCACTGGAGGTCAAGGAGGGCTACGACGTGGCCAACGGCAATCTGCAACTGCGCCTCATCAACCACGGCCGCACGTCCACGGTGTTCACGGTGAAGAGCGCCTATACCGGCGAGGCCGTGCAACGTGAAGTGCGCGGCAGCGACGATGCGTCGCTGTACCTGGACCTGCGCAGCCAGCACGCGTGGTACGACGTCACAGTCACGGCCAGCACCGATGCCGGCTTCGAGCGCCGCCTTGCCGGCCACGTCGAGACGGGCCGCGCCAGCGCATCCGACCCGGCACTGGGCGCCTGAGCCGCGCGCAAGGAGACGGCGGGTTCACCGGCCCGGGCATCGAAGCCGCCCAATGGACGCCGCGCCATCGTGCGCGGCTTTTCTTTGCCTGAAAGCGGGGAGCGCCAAAGGACGTCCCAGGCGAGGGGGCTCGGTGTGGCATCGCCAGACCGTCTGTGTACATGTGACGGCACATTGACGTTGCGGCGATCAATTGTTGGTTATTGGGGAACAGTCTTTTCTTCGAATGATCATTTATTCGTATCAGACAACGATCTATTCTGGTCTCAAGCGCAACGAACCCAGCGCAACCGAACATCAAGACAAAGGAACCGATCATGAACGCCAATCTCGCAACCGCATTCTCCCGTCGCAGCCTGCTGGCCCTCGTGGCTATGGTGTCTGCCTCTGCCGCGCTGCTGTCGGCTCACCCGGCAGCTGCCGCCGTGCAGGGCAGCGCAGATCCGTACACGCAAGGCGCCGTCGCCAAGTACGACGTCTACACGCAGGGCGCTGACCGGCAGGCCGACACCTATGGCTACCTGTCGTGGAAGAACGACCGCTTCGATCCGTACACCCAGGGCGCCGCTGGTAAGGCCGATGCATACACCGACGGCGCACTGGCCAAGGCAGACCCGTACACCGATGGCGCTGCCGGCAAGTTCGACGTCTACACGCAAGGCGCCGACCGCCAGGCTGACACCTACGGCTACCTCTCGTGGAAGAACGACCGCTTCGACCCCTACACACAAGGTGCCGCAGGCAAGGCTGACCCGTACACCGACGGCGCCATCGCGAAGGCCAACCCGTACACGGACGGTGCCGACCGCCAGGCCGACACCTACGGCTACCTCTCGTGGAACGGCGATGCCTCGTATCCGAAGGACGCCGCTTCGCAAGCCTGATCGGGCCGCGCCAAAGCAAAAGGGCCTTGGGTTCTACCCCAAGGCCCTTTTTGTTTCCACGGCGCTCCGGCTGTAATCAGACCACGCCGGCCTCGTGCGCCTGCTGGTCGGCGTGGTACGAACTGCGCACCATTGCACCGACTGCGGCGTGGGTGAAGCCCATTTCGTACGCCTTCTCTTCGAACATCTTGAAGGTGTCCGGGTGCACGTAGCGCAACACCGGCAGATGGTGGCCCGACGGCGCCAGATACTGGCCGATGGTCAGCATGTCGATGTCGTGCTCGCGCATGTCGCGCATGACTTCGAGGATTTCCTCATCGGTTTCGCCCAGACCGACCATCAGGCCCGACTTGGTCGGCACATTCGGGTTGCGGGCCTTGAAGTCCTTCAGCAGCTTGAGCGAGTGCGCGTAGTCGGCGCCCGGGCGGGCCTGCTTGTACAGGCGCGGCACGGTTTCGAGGTTGTGGTTCATCACGTCCGGCGGGCAGGTCTGGAGGATGTCCAGCGCCTTCTCCAGGCGGCCGCGGAAGTCCGGCACCAGCACCTCGATGCGCGTGCCCGGCGACAGCTCGCGCGTGCGCGAGATGCAGTCGACGTAATGCTGCGCACCGCCGTCACGCAGGTCGTCGCGGTCGACGCTGGTGATGACGACGTAGTTGAGCTTGAGCTGCGCGATGGTCCTGGCCAGGTTCTCCGGCTCGTTCACATCGAGCGGGTCCGGGCGGCCGTGGCCCACATCGCAGAACGGGCAGCGGCGCGTGCACTTGTCGCCCATGATCATGAACGTGGCGGTGCCCTTGCCGAAGCACTCGCCGATGTTCGGGCAGCTGGCCTCTTCGCACACCGTCACGAGGTTGTTGGCGCGCAGGATGTCCTTGATTTCGTAGAACCGCGAGTTGCCCGTCGCCGCGCGCACGCGAATCCACTCCGGCTTCTTCAGCTTCTCGGCCGGCACGATCTTGATGGGAATGCGCGCGGTCTTGTCGAGAGACTTCTGCTTGGCCGTCGCGTCGTACGGCTTGTTCGTCAGGGCGGGAGCGGCAGCGCTCTCGGTATGGGCGGCGGCTGCGCCGGTGGCGGAATCGGTCATCGTGTTCTCCGCACGAGCCTGGGGCGCGTGCATGTCGGTACGGCGTGCCGGCTGCTAGGCGATAGCGGCTTCGGCGGATTGCGCTTGCGCGCGTTGCTGCAGTTGCGCGACCAGGGCGTTGGCCAGTTCGCGGGAAACGGGTTGCCAGTCGTCCGCACTGAGCGCACGTCCGGATGGGTCACGGGCGCCGGCGGTCACCATGTCGACGGTCTCGAGGCCGGCATAGCCACACGGATTGATCTGCGTGAAGGGCGAGAGGTCCATCGCGAGGTTCAGGCTCACGCCGTGGTAGCTGCAGCCGTTGCGGATCTTCAACCCCAGCGCGGCGATCTTCGCCCCCCGGTGCGGCCCGTCCGACAGGTAGATGCCGGGGGCGCCAGCCTTGCGTTCGGAGGCGACATTATACGTGGCGAGCGTGTCGATGACGGCCGCCTCGATGGCGTCGACGAGCGCCTTCACGAAGAGCCCGCGGCGGCGCAGATCAAGCAGGAGATAGGCGACGACTTGGCCGGGGCCGTGATAAGTGATCTGGCCGCCACGGTCGACTTTCACCAGGGGGATGTTGCCCGGGGCCAACAGATGTGCCGGGTCGCCGGCCAGCCCGAGCGTGAACACCGGCGGGTGCTCGACCAGCCAGATGGTGTCGGGGGTGTCGGGTCCGCGCTGCGCGGTGAACGTCTGCATCGCGTCGAAGCAGGTGGCGTAGTCCTGCAAACCGCGTTCGACGATGTCAATCGGAATCATGTCGCGAAGTGTAGCGCAGGGCCGCCGACGTCGCCCGGCGCCTTTGCCGCAGTCGCTTGCAGGGTCTGGCAAAAAAAACGATGCCGGCGCGATGGGAGGCATCGGCGCCGGCATCGGGCTTTTGCGGCGCGCCGCAAAAGGAGGCTGAAACAGATTCGCGCTTCTGCGCGCCGGTCAGGCCGCCACGACGGGGGTATCGGCGTGCTCGTTCCAGCCGAGCGCGGCGAGCGTGTGGCGCCAGCCGTCGGCGAGGTGCCACGGTTTGCGCGGCATGTGGCCATCGGCGGCTTCCACGGCCAGCGCCACGGGGCCGCGGGCCTTCGGGTCCACCGAGACGACGATTTCCTCGCCGCGCTTCACGGCGACGCTGCCGCCCGCGTGCAGCCATTCATCGCCGGCCTTGTTCTCGTGTGTGATCCAGACGTCGCGTCCGTGGGCTTGCTCGACGCGCAGGTTCTGGTTGGCAGGCATGCGCAATGCCACCACTTCGCCGGGCTGCAGGGTGAATACAATTTTTGTTAGTACAGCTTTCATGATCGGCTCCTTCACGGCATCGGGATGGGCCTTGCCGTGAAAGGAAGTCTAGGCGCTTGGTTGCCTGGTAACAAACGATATATATTGCGCTTCTTGATAGTGCTGTTCACATAAGACGCCACGAAAAACCGGAGGGAAATGATGACGGAGACCCGCGAACCGATGCGCCTGCCTTCACTCGGGGCGTTAAGGGTGTTCGAGGCGGCGGCCCGCTATGAGAGCTTCTCGCGCGCGGCGACGGAGCTGTTCGTCACGCACGGTGCGGTCAGCCACCAGATGCGCACGCTGGAGGAAGAACTGGGGGTGCCGCTGTTCGAGCGGCGCGGCAAGCGCGTCACGCTCACACATGCCGGCCGCGCCTATGCCGAGCGGGTGCGCGAGGCTCTGGACCAGATTGCCCAGGCGACGCATCAGCTGCGCGCGGGCAACCGCGACAACCGACTGGCGATCAGCACCATGCCGTCGTTCGCCGCGCGGTGGCTGACACCGCACATCGGCACGTTCATCGAGAAGCATCCCGAACTCGAGGTGGAGCTGTTCTCGAGTCCGGCGCTGGTCGACTTTGCCCGCGAAGAGGTGGACGTGGCGCTGCGCATGGGCTCGGGCAACTATCCGGGGCTGTATGTCGAAAAGCTGCTCGACGACGTGTTCTTTCCGGTCTGCAGCCCGTCGTTCAACGGCGGGCGCCTGCCGCGCACGTTGGCCGAGATGGCGGGGATGACGCTGCTGCGCAGCGAGGGCGAGGCGTGGAAGCCATGGTTCGACGCGGCCGGCATGGAAGGCTTCGTGGAGCCGCGCGGCGGCTTGATGTTCCAGGATTCGTCGCTGCTGCTGCAGGCGACGGCTGCCGGCCAGGGCATTGCGCTGATCCGCCCGACGCTGGCCTTCAACGATCTGATGACCGGCCGCGTGGTGCGCCTGTTCGAGACGACGATCCCGTGCCCGTGGAATTACTACTTCGTCTGTCCGCACAGCGCGCTGCAGACACCGAAGATGCAGGCGTTTCGCGCCTGGCTGCTGCCCGAGATCGCGGCGTTCAAGCTCAAGCTCGAGCGATTGATGGCCGACAACAGCGTTTGCCTCGGGCACGTGGCCAAGGGGTGATGCCGCCTCGGCGCGCCATGCAAAAACGCCCCGGCAGGACCGGGGCGTTTTCCTCGCGATGCGCGAGCGCGCTTCAGAGCACGATCTTGACCATCGGATGGCTCGTCAGTGCCTGGTAGAGCGCGTCGAGCTGTTCGCGGCTGGTCGCGCGCACGATGACGGTCAGGCCCAGGTAGTTGCCGCTCGAGGACGGCCGCTTTTCCAGGCGCCCCTCGTGAAACTCGGGATCATGCTGGCGGACCACCTCGATGATGGTCGCGGCAAAGTCGTCGTGCATGGGCCCCATCACCTTGATGGGGAAGTCGCTCGGGTATTCGATGAGCGATTGTTCGGGCGGGATGTGGCCCGGCGGGGTGGAGTTCGAAGAGGTCATGTCGAAGTAAATGGGGTCGATTACTTCTTTTTAAACCACAGCTTGACCGTGTCGATGGCACGGCCGATGAAGCCGGCCTCGGGCACGCCATCGAGCGCGACCACCGGGAATTCCGACACCACGGTCGAGCCGTCCATCACCTTGACCGTGCCGAGCTGCTGGCCTTGCGCGATCGGGGCGACCAGCGGGTCCTTACGCTCGAGCACCGGCTTGAGGCGGCTGCCGGCGCCCTTGGGTACGGTGATCCACTTGTCTTCCAGCACGCCCAGCTTCACGCTCTTGGCCTGGCCCTTGTACACGTCGGGCGTCTGCAGCGCTTCCTTGGCCGGGTACAGGCGCACGGTGTCGAAGAACTGATAGCCGTAGTTCAGGACCTTCAGGCTTTCCTGCGTGCGGACCGCGTCGCTCTTGGTGCCGATGATGACCGACAGCAGGCGGCGGCTCGCGCCCGGCACATCGGGCAGCGGGCGGTTGGCCGATGTGACGAGGCAGTAGCCGGCCGACTTGGTGTGGCCCGTCTTGCCGCCATCGACGGTCGGGTCCAGCCACAGCAGGCGGTTGCGGTTGGGCTGCTTGATGTTGTTATAGGTGAAATCCTTCTGCGAATAGAACTTGTAGTCCTGCGGGAAGTTCTTGATCAGCGACGCGGTCAGGATCGACAGATCACGTGCGGTGGAATAGTGGTTCGGGTCGGGCAGGCCCGCGGCATTCATGAAGTGCGTGTTCTTCATGCCCAGGCGTTCGGCTTCGCGATTCATCAGCATCACGAAGTTGGTCTCGGTGCCGCCCACGGCTTCGGCGAGCACGAGCGCGGCGTCGTTGCCCGACTGCACGATCAACCCCTGCGTCAGGTCGCGCACCGACACGGGCTTGCCCGGCTCCAGGAACATGCGCGATTCGTCGGTCTTGACGCTGCGCACGGTCTCGGTGGGCGTGATCATCTGGTCGTACTTGAGCTTGCCGTCGCGCACGGCCTCGAACACGAGATACGCCGTCATCAGCTTGGTGAGCGAGGCGGGCTCGATGCGCTCGTCCATGTTCGCGCCGCCGAGCACCTGGCCGCTCGTCACGTCGGTCAGCATCCATGCGCGCGCGGCGACCTGCGGCGCGGGCACGGGCTGCGCGGCTGCCGGCAGCGCCGTGACGAGCACTGCCGCGGCCACGGCGGTGACAGCGGCGGAGTGGAGGGCGGAAGCGGTGAAACGGGTCTGCATGTCGGGTCCTGCGGTCTGCTTGGGTTCAATGACGCCACGCGCCGGGGGAGGCGCGGCATCCGGAAAATCGAAAAGGGAACGTTACGGCCGTGGCGCCCATGCGCCGGTAATGAGCTGCTTGATCAGATGCAGCTTGCGGTGGAAGAAGTGATCGGCGCCCGGGATGACGATGACCGGCAGCTCTTGCGGCCGCGCCCAGTTCAGCACGTCGATGAGCGGCACGGTGTCGTCCTGTTCGCCGTGGATGATGATGGTGTCGGCCGGCACCGGCGCGACATCCCAGCGGGAAGTGGCGGTGCCCACCAGCGCCAGGCGCTCGGCGGGCGTGCCGGCTTCGGCCAAGCGGCGCGCCACGTGCGAGACGACAAAGCTGCCGAATGAGAAGCCGCCCATCGCGAGCGGCAGCGTGGCCACGTCGGCCGACCATTGCGTTTGCGTGCGCATCCAGTCGAGCACGGCCAGCATGTCGTCCTGTTCGCCGATGCCGTTGTCGTGCGCGCCCTCGGTCTTGCCCACGCCGCGGAAGTTCAGCCGCACCGTCACGTAGCCGAGGCTGACAAAGGTGCGGGCGAGCGTCTGCGCGACCTTGTTGTCCTTGGTGCCGCCAAACAGCGGATGCGGATGGCCCACCAGGGCGAGGCCGCGCGGCGCACCCTCCGGTTGGTCGATGGACAGGTCGATCTGCCCGACCGGACCAGGGATCAGGCGTTCTTGGGTATGCACGTTCATGGGAATGCGGGTCGCGTCAGGCTCAGGCGGGGCGATCGACCATCAGGCGCTCGACCGGTTTGCCTTCGATCAGATGGCTCTGGATGATCTCGTCGATGTCTTCCTTGTCGACAAAGGTGTACCAGACGGCCTCGGGGTAGACCACCATGACCGGACCGAGTTCGCAGCGGTCCAGGCAGCCGGCCTTGTTGATGCGCACGCGGCCTTCGCCGTTGATGCCAAGCTCCTTGCAGCGCTTCTTGGCGTATTCCTGCATGGCCTTGGCGCCGAAGTCGGCGCAGCAGCGCGAGCCATCCTCGCGTTCGTTCAGGCAGAAGAAGACGTGGTGCTTGTAGTGGCTGCTCATGGGCGACTGCGCGGGCGGTGATGATGGCGCGCGGGCAGGGCGTGGAAGAGTCCAGGCGCCGCGCACACATGTGGATTTGCGTAACGAGCCGGCATTATACGGCCCCGGCCCGGCGTCCCAGCGCCATGTGAGCGGGCGGTGCTGCGTCGCAACACGTTTTCCGGATGTCTGGACGGGGCTGTGCGCGGATTCCGGGATTGACGACGCATGAGCCGGGTGCCATCGTAGTCACACCCAGCCGGCACAAGGGTTGGCGCGGCGTCGACACGGAAATTTCACATTGGCATAGCCCTTGCAATAAGGAGCGACCTGCCACGGGAGCCGCCGGAAACATCGGCGTAGCGAGGCAGGAGAGAGACCACATCAGGGCGGGTCGGACCGGGCGAGCAACCGAGCGCACGGCCGGTCTGTGACACTCGAGGAAGACATGAAAAAACCGTTCTACAAAATCCTGTACGTACAGGTGCTGGCGGCTATCGTCATCGGCGTTCTGCTCGGCCATTACTCGCCCGCGCTCGCCGTGAAGATGAAGCCGCTGGGCGATGGCTTCATCCAGCTCATCAAGATGGTGATCGGGCCGATCATCTTCTGTACGGTCGTCTCCGGCATTGCCGGCATGCGCGACATGAAGAAGGTGGGCCGCGTGGGCGGCAAGGCGCTGATCTACTTTGAGATCGTCTCGACCTTTGCGCTGGTGATCGGTCTGGCCGCGGGCCACATCTTCAACCCGGGCGCGGGCTTCAACGTCGATGTCAACACCATCGATGCCAAGGCCGTGGCGCAGTACGCCGCCAAGGCGCAGTCGGCCAGCACGGTGGACTTCCTGCTCAACATCATCCCGAGCACGGTAGTGGATGCGTTTGCCAAGGGCGACATCCTGCAGATCCTGCTGATCGCGCTGCTGTTCGGCGGTGCGCTGTCCGCCATGGGCGAGCGCGCGCAGATCGTGACCGACTTCATCGACCAGATCGCGCACGTGTTCTTCCGCATCGTGCACGTCATCACCCGCGTGGCCCCGATCGGCGCGTTCGGCGCGATGGCGTTCACCATCGGCAAGTACGGCGTGGTGTCGCTGGTGCCGCTGCTCAAGCTGATCGGCACGTTCTACCTGACGGCCGTCATCTTCGTGGTGGTGGTGCTGGGCATCATCGCGCGGCTCACGGGTTTCAGCATCTTCCGCTTCGTTGCGTACATCAAGGAAGAGCTGCTGATCGTGCTGGGTACGAGCTCGTCGGAATCCGCGCTGCCGCACCTGATGGAAAAGATGGAGAAGCTGGGCTGCTCGAAGTCGGTGGTGGGCCTGGTGGTGCCGACCGGCTATTCGTTCAACCTGGATGGCACGAACATCTACATGACGATGGCGGTGATCTTCATCTCGCAGGCGCTGAACATCGAGCTGACCTGGACGCAGCAACTGACCATCTTGGCGGTGGCGATGCTGACCTCCAAGGGCGCTTCGGGCATCACCGGTGCAGGCTTCATCACGCTGGCCGCCACGCTGGCGGTGGTGCCGACGATTCCGGTGGCGGGCATGGTGCTGATCCTCGGTATCGACCGCTTCATGAGCGAGTGCCGCGCGCTGACCAACATCACCGGCAACGGTGTGGCCTGCGTGGTGATCTCGGCCTGGGAGCGCGAACTCGATCGCGCCAAGCTGGCCCGTGTGCTGTCGGGCGACCGCAGCGACGAAGGCGTGCCGGCCACGCCGGCGGCCTGATCGCTCGCCACGGGGACTGCCTGCGGGCGCCCCCGACTGAAAGCGTATGATTGCGGGGCCTGTCCTTCCAGACGGCCCCGCTTCCATTTGGAGCGCCTCGTGACACGCACGACGGCCGGCGCGGCAGCGGAAGACATGGCGACAGTGTCCGCCCAGCTCCCGCCGATGTCCGATCCCGATTTCTCGTTCACCAGCGCCCCCGGCTCCCGACGCGGGTTCTGGTGGCTGGTAGCGCTCGCGCTCGTGGTGGTGATGGCGCTGGTGTGCGCGACCACCTTTGTGGTGACGTGGAACCGCGGCCTGGCACAAGCGCAGCAGGCCGCCGGCGGCCGGGTCGACCGCTACGCTGCCAACCTCAAGAGCACGCTCGACCGCTACGAATACCTGCCGGCGCTGGTGGCGCTGCATCCGTTCATCCACGATCTGCTGGCCGATCCGACGCCGGCCAACGTCGACCGCGCGAACCGCTATCTGCGCGAAGTCAACGACCGCGCGCACGCGACCGCCACGTACGTGATCGACCCCAGCGGCAAGGCGCTGGCCGCATCGAACTACAACCAGCCCGACAGCTTCGTGGGCGCCGAATATCTGTTCCGGCCGTATTTCCAGCAGGCGGTGGCGGGCCATGTCGGCCGGTTTTACGGCATTGGCATCACCCGCGAGGAGCCGGGGTATTACATCTCGCAGCCGGTCATGCAGGACGGCCGCGTGATCGGCGTGACCGTGGTCAAGCTCAACCTCGAATGGTTCGGGCGCGCGAGCCACGATGCCTCCGAACCGGTGATGGTGGCTGACGAGAACGGCGTGATCTTCCTGTCGTCCGTGCCGGCGTGGCAGTACCACACCGTCGAGCCGCTCACGCCCACGCTGCAGGCGCAGCTGAAGGCCACGCGCCAGTATTTCCGCAAAGAGATCAAGCCGCTGCCGCTGCAACCTGAGGCGCCGGGTTTCCTGAGGCTGACGGGGCAGTTGCCCGAAGGCGCCGAGCTCATCCGCATCGGGGAGCGCGCGAATGCGACGCGCTATCTGCAGGTCTCGCGCGACCTTGTCGAGCCCGACTGGACGCTGATGTACCTCACGCCCGTGGACCCGGTGATGAGCGCCGCGCGCAGCGCCACCGTGGCCGCTGCCTTCGCCTTCGCGTTTGCGTGCCTGCTGCTGTTCTACTGGCGCCAGCGTCGCCTGCGCATGATGGAAATGCTGCGCAGCCGCCGCCTGCTGGAAGCCGCCTACGACCAGCTCGAGCGTCGCGTCGAAGACCGCACGGCCGATCTGATGGCCACCAACGAGCAGCTGCAGCACGAGATCGTGGACCGCACGCGCGCCGAGGCCGAACTGCGCGCCACGCAGGATGAGCTCGTGCAGGCCAGCAAGCTCGCGGCCCTCGGCCAGATGGCCGCCGGCATCACGCACGAGCTGAACCAGCCGCTGGCGGCGCTGCGCACGTTCTCCGACAACACGCGCATCCTGCTCGAGCGTGGGCAGCACGCCGCCGCGACCGACAACCTGCAGGCCATTGCCGACCTGACCGAGCGCATGGGCAAGATCACCGCGCAGCTCAAGCTGTTCGCGGGCCGCACGCGCCGCAAGGTGGGGGATGTGCAGGTGCGCGTGGCGCTCGATCACACCCTGGCGCTGCTGCGTCCGCGCCTGAGCGACGTCGCGGTGGAGCTGCATTGGCGCATCCCCGAAGCGCAAGCGGTGGTGCGCGCCGATGAACTGAAGCTCGAGCAAGTGCTCATCAACCTCGTCGGCAACGCGCTCGACGCGATCGGCGCCAACGAACCGGCCTGCCCGGGCCGCATCGACATCGACGTCGGGCCTGCCGAGGGCGCGCCGTCACAGCTGAGTATTGCGGTGCGCGACAACGGCCCGGGCATTCCGCCTGACGCCATGCCGCACCTGTTCGAGCCGTTCTTCACCACCAAGGAGATCGGCCAGGGGCTGGGCCTGGGCCTGGCCATCTCGACGAGCATCGCGCGCGACTTTGGCGGTTCGTTGTCGGCCACGAATGTGCCCGGCGGGGGCGCGCAATTTACGCTGACACTGGTACGCGCCGAGATCGCCTGCGCGGCATCCACCTGATTTTTTCTTGCGAACACGACCCATGTCCGAAGGCTTGACCGTTCTGTTCATCGAAGACGACCCGCCTGTGCGCCAGGCCACCGCGCAGAGCCTGGAGCTGGCCGGCTTCAACGTGCAGGCGTTTGGCAGCGCCGAAGAGGCCGTGGGCAAGATCGACGCGAACTTCCCCGGCGTGGTCGTGAGCGACCTGCGCCTGCCGGGCGCCAGCGGCCTCGATGTGCTTGCGCACTGCCAGTCGTTTGGGACGGGGATCCCCGTGGTGCTCGTCACCGGCCACGGCGACATCACCATGGCCGTGCAGGCCATGCGAGACGGCGCCTTCGACTTCATTGAAAAGCCGTTCCCCGCCGAGCGCCTGACCGAGACCGTGCGCCGCGCCGTCGAGCGCCGTGCGCTGGAGCTGGAAAACCGCGCGCTGCGCCGCGAACTGGCGGGCCCCGCAGCGGGCACGCGCATCATCGGGCGCTCGCCTGCCATGGGCGCGGTGCGCGCGCTGATCGAAAACGTGGCGGCGACCGACGCGCCGGTGCTCATCAACGGCGAAACCGGCACGGGCAAGGAGCTCGTCGCCCGCAGCCTGCACATGCTGTCGCCGCGCCATGACAAGCCCTTCATCGCGCTGAACTGCGGTGCCGTGCCGGAGCAGATTTTCGAAAGCGAGATGTTCGGCCACGAAGCCGGCGCCTTCACCGGCGCGGGCAAGCGGCGCATCGGCAAGCTCGAGCACGCCTCGGGCGGCACGCTGTTCCTCGATGAAATCGAGAGCATGCCGATCGCGCTGCAAGTCAAGCTGCTGCGGGTGTTGCAGGAAGGCGCGCTGGAACGCCTGGGGTCGAACACGTCGGTGCGCATCGACGTACGCATCGTGGCAGCCGCCAAGGGCGACATGGAAGCGCTGATCGAAGCGGGCGGCTTCCGGCGCGACCTGTACTACCGCCTGAACGTGGTGGCCATCGACCTGCCGCCGCTGCGCGAGCGCCGCGAAGACATCATCCCGCTGTTCGAGCACTTCCTTCTCGAAGCCGCGGTGCGCTACCAGCGTCCGCTGCCGATGCTGGCCGAACGCCAGCGCCATGAGCTCATGCAATCGAACTGGCCCGGCAACGTGCGCGAACTGCGCAATGCGGCGGACCGGCTCGTGCTCGGCGTCGGCCGCACACCCGTGGTGACCGATGCATCGGAAGACGGCATGCCGCTCAAGGAGCGCGTCGAGCGCTACGAGCGCACGGTGATTGCCGAGACGCTGGCGCGCACCGGCGGGTCGGTGCACCAGGCGGCGGATATCCTGCAGGTCGGCCGCGCGACGCTGTACGACAAGATCAAGCGCTACGGCCTCTGAACGGCGTCGCAGAAAAGAAAACGTCCCGGGCGTTTTTGCTGTGCGCTGACGGCTCAGGCCTGCTTGGCCAGCGTCTGCTTGAGCAGCGCATCGAACGACGACCATTCCGGCTCGCCGACGTAGCGCTTGAGGATGCGCCCGTCGCGGTCGACGAGGAAGGTAGTCGGCGTGAGCTGCACGTCGCCAAAGGCCTTGGCCGCAGAGCCGTCGGCGTCCATCGCGACCTTGAACGGCAACTGGCGCGTCTGGCTGAAGTTCATCACGTACATCGGCGCGTCGTAGCTCATTGCGACGGCCACGTATTCCAGGCCCTCGCCCTTGTACTTGTTGTACGCCTGGACCATGTTGGGCATTTCCTTGACGCACGTGGCGCAGCTGGTCGCCCAGAAATTGACCAGGTAGACCTTGCCCTTGAGGTCTTGCGTGGACAGCTTCTGCCCATCGAGCAGCGTGAACGTGGCGGCAGGGACCTGCTGCGACGGCGAGAATGCACGCCAGCCGAACCAGCCGGCGACGGCCAGCGCGAGCAAGGCAACGGGCAGCAGCCAGCGACGGCCACCGGAAGCGGCGGGCGCGGCATGGGCGGAGGAGGTCAGGGGCGAGGCCATGTTGGCAACGGCTCCGGAATCAGTCACAGACGGCTATTGTAGGCCCGGCGCGCGTGCGCCGCATGCCGGCTGCGACAATCCGTGCATTGCGGTTCCTGCGTCACTTTTCTGCAGCGAGCGCTGCCTCATACAGGGCGAGGTCGGCGGCCGAAAAGCAGCAGAACGTGATCGCATCGAGGCCGGCGCCATGCTCCCGCGCGGTGCGCACGGCAATCGGCGCGGCCAATTCGGGGGGAAATCCGTACACGCCCGTGCTGATGCACGGAAATGCCAGGGTGCGCACCTCATGACGGCGGGCGAGTTCGAGGCTGTTGCGATAGCACGCCGCCAGCAGTTCGGCTTCCTGCCGGCTGCCACCGTGCCAGACCGGCCCGACGGTATGAATGACGTATCGCGCGGGCAGGCGAAAGCCTGGCGTGATCTTGGCTTCACCGGTACGGCAGCCGTGCAGCGCGCGGCACGCTTCGAGCAGTTCGGGCCCGGCTGCGCGATGAATGGCCCCGTCGACACCGCCGCCGCCCAGCAATGTGCTGTTGGCGGCATTCACGATGGCATCGCAGTCCAGGGTCGTGATGTCGGCGCGGACGGCAATGAGGCGGGGACTGGGCATGGCAGGCATCCGGAAGCGGGCGGGCGTCTCTGTCCGATAATAGTCCGCTCCAAAAGACGCAGAACGACGAAGGAGGCGATGTGACCATCACGGCAAAGGCGGTGAGGATGGGTTTGGGTACCGCGCTGTGTGCGCTGCTGATGGCCTGCTCGCCCAAGTACGACTGGCGCACCGTGCATTCCAGCGAGGGCGCCTACGCGGTGGACTACCCCGCCAGGCCCACGACCGACGCCCGCCCCGTTGCCGTCAACGGCCAACGGCTGCCGATGACGATGCAGGCCGCCAGCATCGAGGGCACGCTGTTCGCCATTGGCGTGGTCGAATTGCCAGCGGACGACCCGGTCTGGCGCCAGCACGCCGTGGAGGCGCTGCGCAGTGGGCTCGCAGCCAACCTGAAGGGCCGCGTGGAGGTGCGCGACATCGCCGTGAAGACAGCCGCGCAACCGCCGCTGTCATTGCCGGCGGTCGAGTTGATCGCGCAGGGCGCCGGCGGTGATGACCCCGCCCCGCGCCGCCTGACTGCGCGCGTGGTCGCCACCGGCAAGCGCGCGTACCAGGCCGTGGTGCTCGAATCGGGCGACGCCGCGCGCGATGCGCGCCAACAGGAACAGGTCGACCAGTTCCTGGCGAGCTTCCACCCGTATTAGCGGGCCCAAGCGAGCTGCCGCACGCCGGTGCACAATCGTCGTTCTCGTCCATACCAACATCACGGGGAACCACCATGACGTTGCAAGTCTGGCTGGCCTTTTTGCTGGCCTCCTGGGTGATTGCCATTTCACCAGGCTCGGGCGCGATCCTGAGCATGACCCACGGCTTGACGCATGGCGTGCGCCGGACGTCGGTCACCATTGCCGGGCTCGAGGTCGGCCTCGTGGTGATCCTGTTCATTGCCGGAGCCGGGCTCGGCGCGCTGCTGGTGGCGTCGGAGCATGCCTTTACGGCCATCAAGATCATCGGCGCGCTGTACCTGATTTACCTGGGCATCGTGCAATGGCGCACGCCCATCCAGATCGGCAAGCCGGCGGACGGCGAAGCGGTGCGGCGGGCGGGCAGCGGGATGCGGCGCTTCCTGGCGGGGCTGCTGACCAATCTGACGAACCCGAAGGGCATCCTTTTCATGGTGGCGGTGCTGCCGCAGTTCATCGATCCGGCCCGGCCGCTGTTGGCGCAGCTCGGCATCCTGGCGGTGACGATGGTGTTCGTCGACCTGATCGTCATGCACGGTTATGCGCTGCTTGCCTCGCGTGCGCAGCGCCTGTTCCGCAACCCGCGTGCGCTGCGTTGGCAGAGCCGCTTCTTTGGCGGCATGTTGATGAGCATCGGTGCGGCGCTGTTCTTCGTGAAGCGGCAGACGGCCTGACGCGCACCATGACAGCCGGATCGCCTTAGTCTGCCTTCACCCCGCGGCGATACTGGATCGCCTCGCCCACGTGGCCTGCGTCGATCTGCTCGTCGCCTGTGAGATCGGCGATGGTGCGGGCGAGCTTCAGCACCCGGGCGTACGCGCGGGCAGACCACGAAAAGCGTGTCATCGCATGCCGCAGCAGGCCGTCTGCTGCATCGGTGCGAGCGCAGTAGAGGTCGATCTCATGGCCGGCCAGTAGCGCATTGCGTTTGCCCTGCCGCGCAAGCTGCCGGGCATGGGCGGCCGACACGCGCTGGGCCACACTCGCGGTCGGCTCGCCGGGCGGGCCATCGAGCAGTTCTTCCTGCGATGGCGTCGGCACCTCGATCTGCACGTCGATGCGATCGAGCAGCGGCCCGGAAATGCGTGCCTGGTACCGCTCGACCTGATCGGGCGTGCAGCGGCACGCGCGCAACGGATGCCCGCGGTAGCCGCACGGGCACGGGTTCATCGCGGCAATCAGCTGGAAGCTGGCAGGGAAGTCGGTCTGATGCGCCGCGCGCGAGATCGTGATGTGGCCGGTCTCCAGCGGCTCGCGCAGGACTTCGAGCACGCGGCGCTCGAACTCGGGCAGCTCGTCGAGGAACAACACGCCCTGGTGGGCCAGCGAGATCTCGCCCGGCCTCGGCGTGTTGCCGCCGCCGACCATCGCCACCGCCGAGGCGGTGTGATGCGGCGCGCGGAATGGCCGGACCTTCCAGCGTTTGGCGTCGAAGCCGCGCGTGGTCAGGCTCATCACGGCGGCGGCGGAGAGCGCTTCATCGTCGCTCATGTCCGGCAGCAGGCCGGGAAAGCGCTGCGCGAGCATCGACTTGCCCGTGCCCGGCGGGCCGATCATCAGCATCGAATGGCCGCCCGCTGCAGCGACCTCCAGCGCACGGCGGGCCTGCGGCTGGCCGCGTACGTCGGCGAGGTCTGGGTAGCGCACATCGACATCCACAGCGGCCGGCACGGCTGGCACCAGCTTGCGGTCCGGCGCGCTCAGGTGGTCGCACACCTCGATGAGCGTGCGCGCAGGCAGCACCTTGGTGCCGCGCACGAGTGCGGCTTCAGCAGCGTTTTCGGCAGGCAGCACGAAGGCGCGGGCAAGCGGCGCCTCGCCGTCAGCCGCGGCGGGGTGGCGTGACAGCGCATACGCCATCGCCAAGGCGCCTCGGATCGGCCGCAGGTCGCCAGACAGCGACAGCTCGCCCGCAAACTCGTGCGCATCGAGGTGCGTGTGCGGAATCTGCCGGCTCGCGGCGAGGATGCCCAGCGCGATTGCCAGGTCGAAGCGGCCGGATTCCTTGGGGAGGTCCGCCGGCGCGAGGTTGACGGTGATGCGACGCGCCGGAAACTCGAAGCGACTGTTCTGGATGGCTGCGCGCACCCGATCCTTGCTTTCCTTCACCTCCGTGTCGGGCAGGCCGACGATGGTGAACGACGGCAACCCGTTGGCCAGGTGCACCTCCACCGAAACGGCCGGTGCATCAATGCCCGACAGCGCGCGCGAGCGCAGAACGGCGAGGCTCATCGCGCCGCCCTCCGGCAGAGATCACGGGCGTGGTGCGGGACAGAACATCGAAACATGGCGTGACGGTGTGCGACGTAAGACGAGCCCGTCACTGTGCCAGCCGGCCCGTGCCGCCGTATCGCAATGCATCCAAATTTGACGATCGGGGCGCATAAAAAAACCGGAGCCTCGGCTCCGGTTCGGTTTGTTGGCAGATCGGCATCAGGGGAACGCTGGCATAGCCGTGTCCTCCCCGCTGAAGTGGCCCTCGGGATGCGTCTTCTGCAGCAGCGCGCGCACTTCGGGCACGCGCGAGCGCGGCACATCAACCATCAGCAGGATCTGCCCATCCTCCACCGCTTGCCTGAACGGCTTGAGCCGGCTGTTGGGCACGGAGCTGCCGATCATGCTGGAAGCCCAAGCGCCGAACAGCGCGCCAACCACCGTGGTGATGCCCACCATGCCCCACTGCGGCCCCTCGCCGATGATCGGGAAGAGCGCGGCCACCACGCCCGCCAGCACGCCCGCACCACCGCCCACCACCAGCCCATTCTGGGTGGCGTGGACAATGTCGGAGGTCTGAAGCAGGTTGGCCTCATGCAGGCCGGTGAGGTCGGCGCCTTCGCGGGCGACAAAATGGATGTGGCGCTCGGTGATGCGCGCCAGCAGCAGGTCGTTCATCACGCGCCGGGCGCTGGCCACGTCCGGCAATAGAAAATAAAGGCGATGCTGCATGATCTTTCTCCTCAAGCGTCAGCCTTACAGGAGTTCTAGATCAGTTCGCCAGCCGCAACAAGGCGGTTTTCGCTGTGCGCCGCAACAGGGTGAGCCTGCGGGCACAGCGGCGCGCCGCAGGCGCGCTTGGCGCACCACCGGCCGGGCCCCAGCGGTTCACTGGTCGGCAGGCGCGGTCGACTTGAGTTGCGCTTCGAGCGCCGCCACGCGGGTTTCCAGTTCTTCGAGGCGGGCACGTGTGCGTGCCAGCACCTGTGACTGGATGTCGAACTCTTCGCGCGTGACCAGATCGAGCTTGGAAAAGCCCTGCGTCATCATCGCGCGCACGTTCTTTTCGATGTCGGCGGCCGGCGAATTGCGCAGCGCCTCGTTCACGCGGTTCTGAAAGTCGGTAAAGAGGTCGGTGGGTTTCATGTTGGATGCTCCGTGGATCGTGCTGGCTGCGCCAAGCCGGTGCATGCACCGCGACTGTGCGGAAGACATGCTGTGCCGTGGTGCGAAAGCCCGGGTCTGGCGCCTGGTTTTGGGGTCGCCGGCCTGGATGGTACCGGGTGTGCGCCCTGAACGGCACACCGCCCAGCAAATCTCGCTGCGATGCGGCATCGGCGTGGCCGGCCAAACGGGGACAGAGCCAGTCCCTGCCGCCCGGAACCGCGCTTGCGGGCGCGTCGCACAGGACTGAAATCACTCTATCACATGGCTTTTATCGCGCCATGTCCGCAAGCGGCCTGATGGGCTGAACCCGCCTGGGAGGCGCATCGGCGGGGAGCGCTCCCCCCGTCGGCGGACCCGTCCCCGATTTCCCTGCGCCCGCATGTCGCCATTCGTGGTGGCGCTTCGCGCCACCGCTCGGCCCATCCGCCCTGCTCAACATGGCATGACAGTTGCAGAACCGGTGCGATTTTTTTTCCATTGCCGTTGCGACTTTCTAAAGGGGGAGAGCCGTCATGAAGACGTTTGCTTATGCAGCCAGTCTGGTGCTGCTGACCGGTGCCGCTGCCGGTGTGTGCCAATCCGCCGTGGCCCAGACCGCTCCGGCGGCCGATGCTCCGGCTGCCGCGCCGGCGCCGGCCGCGCTGACGGCCAACGTCACGCTGGCCAGCCAATACCGCTACCGCGGCATCATGCAGACCAACAACAAGCCTGCCATCCAGGGCGGCTTCGACTACGCGATCCCCGGCGGCGTGCTGCCCGAGGGCTTCTACGTCGGCAACTGGAACTCGTCGATCAGCTGGCTGAGCGATTCGAATTCGAACGTCTCCGCGCCGATCGAGATGGACTTCTACGCCGGCTACAAGACCGAGATCATCAAGGACGTGCCCATCGATGTGGGCGTGCTGCAGTACTACTACCCGGGCAGCTACCCGAGCGACTACACCCGCCCGCACACCACCGAAGGCTACGCGCAGATCGGCTACGGGCCGGTCACGTTCAAGTATTCGCATGCGTTCTCGAACCTGTTCGGTACGCCCGATTCGCACCACAGCCAGTACTTCGATCTGTCGGGCAACTTCGATACCGGCTTCTGGGGCCTGACGCTGAACCTGCACGTCGGCTACCAGCAGGTGCCGCACCAGACCGTGCGCGCTTCGTACGCCGACTGGAAGGTCGGCGTGACGAAGGACTTTGGCGGCGGCTGGGCGGCCTCGCTGGCCTACATCGACACGAATGCGTCGCGCGCGTTCTATACCAACACACGCGGCAACTACATGGGCAAGGCCACGGCCTTGCTGTCGATCACCAAGACTTTCCAATAACGATGCGTGGCGGCGCCTCCGGGTGCCGCTGTCCGAGGAGGAATCCAGCATGAAACTCATCATGGCCATCATCAAGCCGTTCAAGCTCGACGAGGTCCGGGAGGCGCTGTCCGAGGTAGGGGTCTCGGGCATCACCGTGACGGAGGTCAAGGGCTTCGGACGCCAGAAGGGCCACACCGAGCTTTACCGCGGCGCCGAGTACATCGTCGACTTCCTGCCCAAGGTGAAGATCGAAGTGGCCGTACCCGACGACGTGCTGGAGCGCGCCGTCGAGGCCATCGAAAAATCGGCCCGCACCGGCAAGATCGGCGACGGCAAGATCTTTGTGGCCGACGTCGAACAAGTCATCCGCATCCGCACCGGCGAGACCGGTGGCGACGCGCTGTAAGCCCCCATCTGCCAAGGAAGAGGTCAAAACATGAAAACCTGGTTCACTCGATTCCTGACGGCTGGGGCCGTTGTCGCGGTGCTTGCGGGCGCCGTGAGCTCGGCACCGGCCGCTGCGCAGGACAAGCCTGCCGCAGAAGCCTCGGCACCGGCCGCGGCTGCCGCCCCCGCTGCAGCATCCCAGGCCGCAGCGCCGGCGCCCGCCGCCCCCTCTGCCGCTGCCGCACCGGCTGCCGCTTCGGCGCCGGCGGCTGCCGCGCCTGTGCCCAACAAGGGCGATACCGCGTGGCTGCTGGTCTCCACCGCTTTCGTCATCCTCATGACGCTGCCGGGCCTGGCTCTGTTCTACGGCGGCCTAGTGCGCAAGAAAAACATGCTCTCGGTGCTGATGCAGTGCATGGGCATCTTCTCGCTGGTCATCATCCTGTGGGCGCTCTACGGCTACAGCTTTGCCTTCACGGAAGGCAACGCGTTCTTCGGCGGGCTCGATCGCCTGTTCCTGAAGGGGCTGACGCCGGACTCAGTGGCCGCTACCTTCAGCAAGGGCGTGGTGGTGCCGGAGTACGCGTACTTCGCATTCCAGGGTGCCTTTGCGGCGATCACCTGCGCGCTGATCATCGGCGCCTTCGCCGAGCGTGCGAAGTTCTCGGCCGTGCTGCTGTTCGTGGTGCTGTGGTTCACCTTCAGCTACCTGCCGATCGCGCACATGGTGTGGTTCTGGCCGGGCCCGGACGGCTTCACCGATGCCAAGGCGGCTGAGGTGATGACGGCCAAGTCGGGCTGGCTGTTCCAGAAGGGCGCGCTCGATTTTGCCGGCGGTACCGTCGTGCATATCAACGCCGCCGTGGCAGGCCTGGTGGGTGCCTTCCTGTTCGGCAAGCGCATCGGCTTCGGCCGTGAGGCGCTCAAGCCGCACAGCCTGACGCTGACCATGGTGGGTGCCTCGCTGCTGTGGTTCGGCTGGTTCGGATTCAACGCCGGTTCGGCCCTGGAAGCCAACGGCAGCGCCGCCCTGGCTTTCGTCAACACGCTGCTGGCCACCGCCGCTGCCGTGCTGTCGTGGAGCTTCGGCGAATGGTTCGGCAAGAGCAAGCCGTCGATGCTGGGTGCTGCTTCGGGCGCCGTGGCGGGCCTGGTCGCCATCACTCCGGCCGCTGGCTTTGTCGGCCCCATGGGCTCGATCGTGCTGGGCCTCATCGCCGGCCTGCTGTGCCTGTGGGGCGTGAATGGCCTCAAGCGCATGCTGGGCATGGATGACACGCTCGACGTCTTCGGCGTGCACGGGGTGGGTGGCATCCTCGGCGCGCTGCTGACCGGCGTGTTCGCCGCGCCGAGCCTGGGCGGCACCGGCATCTACGACTACGTTGCCAACAAGGTGGCCGATGATTACTCGATCGGCGGCCAGTTGTGGATCCAGCTACAGGGCGTGCTGACCACCGTCATCTGGTCGGGCGTGGTGGCCTTCATCGCCTACAAGATCGTGGACGTCATCGTCGGCCTGCGCGTGCCGGAAGAGGAAGAGCGCGAAGGCCTGGACATCACGTCTCACGGCGAAACGGCTTACGAAGACTGACCGTCCGCGCATCTCCAGAAGACCCGGCCATGTGCCGGGTCTTCCTCATTGCAGCGCGCTCTACACCACTGGACGGGGGCTTTGAGCCGTTCCCGGGCCGGCGCGTCCTTAATTCCGATGTAAAAAACCTTCAATTGCCTGTCGTTATGCGCGCGCTTACATTGCAGACGTGGTTTCCTCCACCTGCAGAACGCTCCCCGTATCTGTCAGGCTATTCCCCAAGCGCGGCAGCCCCGCGCTTTTTTTTTGTCCGCGTTTTTGTGTGGCTTTGCGCACTGCCGCGGACTGGCTCTTGCGAATCCCCCTCCCGGCCGCATATCGATAGCCCGCTATCGTCTGCAAGCTATTGCCTATTCCTCTACAATCGGAGTGGGCGATAAATAACATCAATAGGAAGGGTATGGTTCCGCACTTGATCACCGCGCTGAACGGGCCGCTGCTGGAGCTCGAGCAGAAGATTCTTGACGCCACGCCCGCCATCGAACGCTGGTTCCGCCTCGAGTGGCAGGAACACACGCCGCCGTTCTACTGTTCCGTCGATTTGCGCAACGCCGGCTTCAAGCTCGCGCCCGTCGACACGAATCTCTTCCCGGGCGGGTTCAACAACCTCGCGCCCGAGATGCTGCCGCTGGCCGTACAGGCCGCCATGGCCGCGATCGAAAAGATCTGCCCCGACGCCAAGAACCTCCTGCTGATCCCCGAGCGCCACACGCGCAACATGTTCTACCTGCAGAACGTGGCGCGCCTGTCGCAGATCATGCGCCAGGCCGGGCTCAATGTGCGCCTCGGTTCGCTGTCGGACGACATCACCGAGCCCACGCCGATCGATCTGCCCGATGGCCAGCGCCTCGTCGTCGAGCCGCTCAAGCGCATCGGGACCAAGGGCCGCCGCCTGGGCATGGACGACTTCGACCCGTGCTCGATCCTGCTGAACAATGACCTGTCGGCCGGCGTGCCGCCCATCCTCGAGAATATCAACGAGCAATACCTGCTGCCGCCGCTGCACGCGGGATGGTCGCAGCGCCGCAAGACGAACCACTTCGGCGCCTACGACGAGGTGGCCAAGAAGTTTGCCAAGCTGATCGACATTGATCCGTGGATGGTCAACCCGTATTTCACCAAGTGCAGCGGGCTGGACTTTCACGAGCGCGCGGGCGAGGAGGAACTCGCCCACGCCGTCGAGACGGTGCTCAAGAAGACGGCCAAGAAGTACAAGGAATACGGCGTGACCGAGACCCCGTACGTGGTGGTCAAGGCCGACGCCGGCACCTATGGCATGGGGGTCATGACCGTGCGCGATCCGTCCGAGGTCAAGGGCCTGAACCGGAAGGAGCGCAACAAGATGAGCGTGGTCAAGGAAGGCCTGGAGGTCTCCGAGGTGATCGTGCAGGAAGGCGTGCACACCTTCGAGAAGATCAACGAGGCCGTGGCCGAACCCGTCGTCTATATGATCGACCGTTATGTGGTGGGCGGCTTTTACCGGGTACACACGGGCCGCGGCGTGGATGAAAATCTGAACGCGCCGGGCATGCATTTCGTGCCGCTGCCGTTCGCGTCGACCTCGCTGCCGGACAGCCACGCCAAGCCAGGCGCCGGTGAGCCGAACCGTTTCTACATGTACGGCGTGGTGGCGCGCCTGGCCTTGCTGGCCGCGTCGCTCGAGCTCGAGAAAACCGATCCGAACCCGCTGATCTGATCAGCGACCACGCTGTAGAAGGAACCGCCATGCGCCTCCTGTTCATCGTCGATCCGCTGTCGACGTTCAAGATCTACAAGGATTCCACCTTCGCGATGATGCGCGAGGCCGCGGCGCGCGGCTATGCCATATACACGTGCCTGCAGTCGCAGCTCACGCTGTCGGGCAACGTGGTGGAAACCGTCGCGACGCCCATCGCGCTGACCGGCAATGAAGACGACGGGCACGACTGGTACCGCGCCGGCGATGCGCGCCTGCTGCCGCTCACCGGCTTTGACGCCGTGCTGATGCGCAAGGATCCGCCGTTCGACATGGAGTATGTCACCAGCACGTGGCTGCTGGAGATTGCCGAGCGGCAAGGCGCGCGCATCTTCAACAAGCCGCAGGCGATTCGCGACCATTCCGAAAAGCTCGCGATTGCGCAGTTCCGCGAGTTCACCGTGCCGACGATCGTCTCCCGCGACGCAAAGCGGCTGCGCGACTTCCACGCCGAGCAGGGCGATGTCATCTTCAAGCCGCTGGACGGGATGGGCGGCACGGGCATCTTCCGCGTGGGGCCGGACGGCATGAACCTCGGCGCCGTCATCGAGACGCTCACCCACAACGGCGCCCGCACGATCATGGCGCAGCAGTACATCCCGGCCATCCGCGAGGGCGACAAGCGCATCCTGCTGATTGGCGGATCGCCCGTGCCGCATTCGCTGGCGCGCATTCCGATGGCGGGCGAAGTCCGCGGCAACCTCGCCGCCGGTGGCACGGGCAAGGCACAACCGCTGTCCGAGCGCGACCAAGTGATCGCCCATGCGCTTGCGCCGGTGCTGTGGCAGCGCGGCCTGTTGCTCGTCGGGCTGGATGTCATCGGAGACTATCTGACCGAGGTGAACGTCACGAGCCCGACGTGCTTTCAGGAAATTACGCAGCAGACGGGCTTCAACGTGGCGGGCATGTTCATCGACGCGCTGGAGCGCGCGGTCGGCAAGGCGAGCGGATTGGCGCGCAAGCCGGCCTGAAATCGCTGGCGGGCCGCACGATCGGCTCGAGGGGCCCTGATACAATCGGATTCACACCGATTCGCATTTCCATCATGGCAGGGATTCTGATCATCGCGCACGCGCCGTTGGCTAGCGCCTTGCGTGATTGCGCTGCACACGTCTATTGCGGCCAGCCCGAACGGCTGGGTGCGATCGACGTCCTGCCCGATGCCGAGCCGGCTGCCGTGCTGGCGCAGGCGCGCGAAAAGCTCGCCGAGCTCATCGAAGGCAACGGCGCGCTGGTGCTGACCGACATCTTCGGGGCGACGCCCGCCAACATCGCCTCGCGCCTGGCCGATCCGGGCCGCGTCCGCGTGCTGGCCGGCGTGAACCTGCCGATGCTCGTGCGCGCCATCTGCTACCGCTCCGAAAAACTCGAACAACTTGCCGCCAAGGCTCTGGCCGGCGGCGCGCAAGGCGTACTGCAGGTCGGCTCGACAGCCGTCCAGAACCAGGTTGCCAACCATCCGGACAAATATGCTGCAGAGGGATATCACCATCATCAATAAGCTGGGGCTGCACGCTCGCGCCTCCGCCAAGCTCACGCAGCTCGCCAGCAAGTTCGACAGTCAGATCAAGATGTCGCGCAACGGCCGCCAGGTCGACGCCAAGAGCATCATGGGCGTGATGATGCTGGCCGCAGGCATCGGCTCCACCGTCACGCTGGAGATCGAGGGCCCCGACGAGCAAGCCGCCATGGACGGCCTCGTCGCCCTGATCAACGATCGCTTCGGCGAAGGCGAATAGCCCGCCGGTCCAACTCCACGCCGCCATCCGGCCAGCGCTCTATGCCCTTTACCCTGCACGGCATCCCGGTCTCGCGCGGCATCGCCATCGGCCGTGCCCACATGCTGGCGCGTGCGGCGCTGGACGTGTCGCACTACCTTGTCGATGAAGACAAGCTCGACGCAGAGGTCGAGCGCCTGCGCAGTGCCCGCGCGACGGTGCGCGCCGAACTGATCGCGCTCAAGCGCGACCTGCCCGCCGATGCGCCCGAAGAGATGGGCGCCTTCCTCGACGTGCACGCGATGATCCTGGATGACGCGCTGCTCTCCCAGGTGCCGGAGACGCTGATCCGCCAGCGCCGCTACAACGCCGAGTGGGCGCTCACCACACAGCTCGAAGAGTTGATCCGCCAGTTTGGTGAAATCGAAGACGAATACCTGCGCGAGCGCAAGGCCGACATCGAGCAGGTCGTCGAGCGGATTCTCAAGGTGTTGGCCGGTGCGCCCGCGCTGGCGCCGGCGCCGGTGGCAGCCGGCTGCGATCCGGATGCCGGCATGATCGTCGTCGCGCATGACATTGCGCCGGCCGATATGCTGCAGTTTCGCGGCCAGACCTTCGCGGGCTTTGTCACCGATCTCGGCGGGCGCACGTCGCATACGGCCATCGTCGCGCGCAGCCTTGACATCCCCGCGGCCGTCGGCGTGCACAACGCGAGCACGCTGATCCGGCAGGACGACATCGTCGTCATCGACGGCGACAACGGCATCGTCATCGTCGATCCGAACGCCTCCATCCTCGAGGAGTACCGGCACCGCCGCAGCGAAGGCGAGCTGCAGAAGAAGCGCCTGGAGCGCCTGCGCCACACGCCCACCGTCACGCTCGACGGCACGCAGATCGACCTGCTGGCCAATATCGAGATGCCCGAAGATGCCGCCGCGGCCGTGAAGGCGGGTGCCGTCGGCGTCGGGCTGTTCCGCTCCGAATTCCTCTTCATGAACCGCCGCGGCGCGCTGCCCGACGAGGAAGAGCAGTTCCTCGCGTACCGCACGGCGGTCGAATCGATGAAGGGTTTGCCTGTCACGATCCGCACGATCGACATTGGCGCCGACAAGCCGCTGGACATCCGCGACGACCTGTTCGAGACGGCGCCCAACCCCGCGTTGGGTTTGCGCGCGATCCGGTGGTCGCTGTCGGAGCCGGCGATGTTCCTCACGCAGTTGCGCGCGCTGTTGCGGGCCTCGGCGTTCGGGCCGGTGAAGATTCTCGTGCCGATGCTCGCGCACGCCCGCGAGATCGACCAGACGCTGGAGCTCCTGGCGCGCGCGAAGGCCTCGCTCGACGCCGAGGGCCTCGCCTACGATCCGACCGTCAAGGTTGGCGCCATGATTGAAATTCCGGCGGCGGTGCTGATCCTGCCGGTGTTCCTGCGGCGCATGGATTTCCTCTCGATCGGCACGAACGATCTGATCCAGTACACGCTCGCCATCGATCGCGCCGACAACGCGGTCGCGCATCTGTATGACCCGCTGCACCCCGCCGTGCTGCAGCTGATCGCGCGCACGATCCGCGAAGGGCATCAGGCCGGCAAGCCCGTATCGGTGTGCGGCGAGATGGCCGGCGATGCCGCCATGACGCGCCTGCTGCTCGGCATGGGGCTCACCGAGTTTTCGATGCATCCGTCGCAGCTCCTGAGCGTCAAGCAGCAGATCCTGCGCGCCGACCGCCCGCGACTCATGCGCGAGGTCGACCGCCTGCTGTGCACGTGCGAACCCGCCGAAATCCAAGACGCGCTGGGCGCCCTGGCGCGGGCCTGAACGGCCAGGGCCAGCGGCGGCGGCCGTTGTGCCGCCGCATCGCCTGTCCTGCGGTCATTGTTCCCTAAGTGATTGAAATTCCACGTCTTTCATCTAAAAGACGGCTTGCGCGCACCCCCAAGACCCCGCCTGCCGAATGGGGTCGAACAAGAATTGTTCTCATTACCATTCTCTGTTATTCTGGCCTGACAGCGCGTTGTGAGCGCTGCGGAGGAGCCCCGTGTACGTCTGCATCTGCAACCAAGTGACCGACCGCGAAATCCATGGCGCCGCCCGTCTGGGCGTATCGACCCTGGACGAACTCGCCGAGACGCTCGGCGTGGGCACGTGCTGCGGACAATGCCGGGACTGCGCCAAGCAGGTGCTCGCCGAAGCGGTGAGCTGCATCCCCGTCGATCAGGTGTTGGGCCGTGCCAGCACGCATGCCATAATCGAGCGTCGCGACGAGCCCGTCGCCAATGACCAGGCCATTGCGGCCAAGGCGTTGGCTGCCTGATCCTTGCCTTTTTACCGCCGCGAACTGCCGCCCGGGCCTGAGCCTCGGCGGCATTTGTTGCTTGCTGGATCAGAACGCGGGCTCGTCTTGAACGGACGCCGGCGCGCGTCCCTCACCAGCAGGAGCCCCGAGAATGAAAGGCGATAAGAAGGTCATCCAATATCTGAACGCCCAGCTCAAGAATGAGCTGACCGCAATCAACCAGTACTTCCTCCACGCGCGCATGTATGGCCACTGGGGGCTCAAGCGCATCGGGGACCACGAATACAAGGAATCGATCGGCGAGATGAAGCATGCCGACCGCCTGATCGAGCGCATCCTGATGCTCGACGGCCTGCCCAACCTGCAGGACCTCGGCAAGATCTTCATCGGCCAGGACACGAAGGAAATCATCGAGTGCGACCTGAAGCTCGAGCGTGCCGCGCACGGCACGGTGGTCGAAGGCATCGCCTACTGCGAATCGGTCAAGGATTACGTCAGCCGCGAGATCCTGGTCGACATCCTGGACGACACGGAGGAGCACATCGACTGGCTCGAAACGCAGCTGGAGCTGATCGACAAGGTTGGCATTCAGAACTATCTGCAATCGCAGATGGAGCCCGAGGGCGAGTAAGACTCGACGGACGGCAAAAAGAAGGAGGCCTCAGCCTCCTTTTTTTATTGCGCGTGCTCGGCGCATCAGTGCGCGTCGCCGCAGACCGGACACGACGACTGCCGCCCGATGCGCATCGTCGTCCATTCCATCGATAGACCGTCGAGCATCAGCAGACGGCCAGCAAGCGAACGGCCGATGCCGGCGACGAGCTTGAGCGCCTCGGCCGCCTGCACCGTGCCCACCATCCCGACCAGCGGCGAGAACACGCCCATCGTCGCGCACGCCACCTCGGGCGCCGGCTCGTCGGGCGGGAACAGGCAGGCGTAGCACGGTCCGCCTGCGCGGCTGTCGAAGACGCTGATCTGCCCGTCGAAGCGGATGGCGGCTCCCGACACAAGCGGCACGCCTGCCCGTACGCAAGCGAGGTTGGCGGCCTGGCGCGTGGCAAAGTTGTCCGAACAGTCCAGCACCACGCTGACGCCGCCGAGAAGCGCGCCGATGGCATCCGCATCGAGCCGGCGCTGCACGGCATTCACGCGCACGTCCGGGTTCAGCCGCGCGATGGCTGCCTGCGCCGACGCCACCTTGGGCTGCCCGACCGACTCGGTGGTGTGCAGGATCTGGCGCTGCAGATTGGTCAGGTCGACCGTGTCGTCGTCGACGATGGTCAGCGTTCCAACCCCGGCCGCCGCCAGGTAGGGCAGGGCTGCGGCGCCGAGCCCGCCCGCCCCGATGACCAGCGCGTGCGCCTGCAGCAGGCGCGTTTGCCCTTCGATGCCGATTTCGTCGAGCAGGATATGGCGCGAATAGCGCAGCAGTTGATCGTCGTTCATGGCGGTGCAATGAAAAAGGCCGTGCAGTGCACGGCCTCGTAAGTTTGCCAGTGTTCGCCGGGTTGCGTGTCAGCGGGCGCCGGTGGGTTCCGGGGCCGGCTGCACGCTGCTTGCCGGGCCGCTGGGCTTGGGCGCAGCCGGCTCGGAAGCCGGCGCCGCCTTGCCCTTGGGCAGCTTGGCGGGCTGGCTCGATTCCTTGGCGGCCGGCGATTTCACGGCCTTGTCCGGCACGGTCGCGGCTGCGCTTTCCAGCACCGACTTCGAACGCTTGACCGGCTGGCCCTTCAGGTCGGCAATGGCCTGCTGCAGCATGAAGTCGTCGGCCGAGCCGAACTCGATCGGCTTCTTGTTGCGTTCCTTCTCGCGCTGCTCCGGCGTCTTCTTGGCGTTTTCTTCTTCCAGGCGGCGCAGCTCTTCGACGCGGCGCTTTTCGCGCTCCGTCATCTCCGCTTCTTCCGACTCTTGCTTGTTGTGCAGGTGGCGCTCGGTATCGATCTCGCGGGTGATGAGCGCGTCGTCCGGATCGCCTTCCGGATTCTGGTCGACCGGGATATCCGGGCGGATGCCCTTTGCCTGGATCGACTTGCCCGATGGCGTGTAGTAGTACGCGATGGTCAGCTTGATGCCGGTGTCGTTCGACAGCGGGCGCACCGTCTGCACCGAGCCCTTGCCGAAGGTCGTCTTGCCCATCGTCTTGGCACGGTGGTGATCCTGCAGCGCGCCGGCCACGATTTCCGAAGCGGAGGCCGTGTACGCGTTGGTCAGCACGATGATCGGCACGGTCTTGAACTCGGGGTCCAGATTGGCGAGCGGATCGGAATCGAAGTTGCTCAGGCGGTAGTTGGCGAACGTCGTCTTGTACGTGCGCTTCGCGTCCGGCACCTGGCCGTTCGTCGAGACCACCGTCACGTCCGGCGGCAGGAACGCGGCCGACACACCCACAGCGGCCTGCAGCACACCGCCGCCGTTGTTGCGCAGATCCAGGATCAGGCCCTTGAGGTGGCCGTCCTGCTTGGCCAGGTCGTTCAGCTTCTTGGCCAGGTCCGGCACGGTGCGTTCCTGGAAGCTCGTGATGCGCACCCAGGCAATGCCGTCGCCGAGCAGCTTGGCCTTGACCGACTGCACCTGAATTTCAGCGCGGGTGATGGTGAGCGGGAACGTGCGCTCTTCCTTCTTGCGGTAGATGGTCAGCGTGACCTTGGTGCCCGGCGCGCCGCGCATGCGCTTGACGGCTTGCTCGAGCGGCATGCCGCGCACCGGCTTGTCGTCGATGCGGGTGATCAGGTCGCCCGGCTGCACGCCGGCGCGGAAGGCCGGGGTGTCTTCGATCGGGTTGATGACCTTGACAAGACCTTCCTCCTGCGAGATCTCGATGCCCAGGCCGGCAAAGCGTCCCTGGGTGCCCTCCTGCAGCTCCTGGAAGTCCTTCTTGTCGAGGTAGGCCGAATGGGGGTCGAGGCTGGCGACCATGCCCTTGATGGCTTCGGTCAGCAGCTTGTCGTCGTCCACCGGCTCGACATACTCGCGCTTGATCTGGCCAAAGATGTCGGCCATGAGCCTGAGCTTCTCCAGCGGAAGCGGCCCGACCGTCGCATTCTGCGCGGTGGCGGAGAGCTGAAGCGTCGCCAGTACCCCGGTAACGAGGCCGATGGCGATCAAGCTGATGTTCTTGAGCGAAGTTCGCATGTGTCGGGAGCGGACGGTGGGACGGTAGATAAACATGACCCGGGACGGCTTGCGCACATCCCGGGTGTCAGGCTTTGACAGTATAAAGGCGTTGAGGTGCCGCAGCGCCCGTTACGGATTATTTGGACTTGCCCTGGCTGGCCACCGCCGCGAGCGACGCGGCAATTGCTTCCTGGTCGCCCAGGTAGTAATGGCGGATCGGCTTGAGGTTGGCGTCCAGCTCATACACCAGCGGCGTGCCGTTGGGGATGTTCAGGCCGACGATGTCGGCGTCGGAAATGCCGTCGAGGTACTTCACCAGCGCGCGGATGCTGTTGCCATGCGCTGCAATGACGACACGCTTGCCGCTCCGGATGGCCGGCGCAATCGACTCTTCCCACAGCGGCAGCACGCGCGCCACGGTGTCTTTCAGGCATTCGGTCAGGGGCACCTGCTCGCGCGTGAGGCCGGCATAGCGCGGGTTGCCGAAGGCGTCGTTCTCGGCCCCGGGCTCGAGGGCGGGCGGCGGCGTGTCGTAGCTGCGGCGCCAGATCAATACCTGCTCGTCGCCGAACTTGGCGGCCGTCTCCGCCTTGTTCAGGCCCGACAGCGCGCCGTAGTGGCGTTCGTTCAGGCGCCATTCGTTGCGGGTCGGGATCCACATCAGATCCATTTCGTCCTGCACATGCCAAAGCGTGCGTATCGCGCGCTTGAGCACCGAGGTGTAGGCGAGGTCGAAGGTGAAGCCGGCTTCGCGCAGCAGTTTGCCGCCTTGGCGGGCCTGGGCGACGCCCGTATCGGTGAGGTCGACGTCGACCCAGCCGGTGAAGCGGTTCTCGAGATTCCACGTCGATTCGCCGTGGCGGATGAGGACGAGCTTGTGCATGACTGCCATGATGAGAAGTGAGAAAACCTGCGCGCGCGGCCTGCGGCGATCTGTCGACGCCTTGACGTGCGACCGCTGAAACCGGCTATTTTATAATGCCGCCGGCATTGGCTCTCCGAACCGTTCGGACGAGGCCCGACCGACCCATCCCAGGAAACCGATACCGTGAAGTTTTTCGCCGATTACAACAACCTCGCCCTGCTTGCCATCGCCATCGTTTCGGGCGGGCTGCTGGTCTGGTCGTCCGTCCAGCGCCGCATTGCCGGCGGGGGCGGCGCCAAGGTCAGTGCCTCGACGGCCACGCAGCTCATCAACCGCCGCAACGCCGTGGTAGTGGACGTGCGCGAGAGCAGCGAGTACGCCGCCGGCCATCTCCCGCAAGCCAAGCATGCGCCGCTTGGCGAACTCGAAGGCAAGGCGGCCGGCCTTGCAAAGAACAAAGAGACCCCCATCATCCTCGTATGCCAGACCGGCCAGCGCGCCGGGCGGGCGCAAGCAGTGTTGAAGCAGGCCGGTTACAGTGAGGTCTATTCGCTCGAGGGCGGATTGGCCGCCTGGCAGCAGGCAGGCCTTCCGGTCGTGAAGTAACGAAAAGACAACGAGGTTTGATGTTATGGCGCACGTGGTCATGTACAGCACCACCGTCTGCCCCTATTGCGTGGCAGCGGAACGACTCCTGAAGCAGCGCGGCGTCGAGCAGATCGAAAAGATCCTGATCGACCGCGAACCCGGCAAGCGCGAAGAGATGATGGCGCGCACGAACCGCCGCACCGTGCCGCAGATCTACATCGACGATCGACACATCGGCGGCTTTGATGATCTGTCCGCGCTGGACCGCGAAGGCGGCCTGGTGCCGCTGCTGGCCGCCTGACCTGGCGACGCGCTTGCCACACAGAACGCCCGGCCTTGACCGGGCGTTGTATTTTTAGGTGTCCTCGCAATGGCCTGCACCATTGCCTCATGTACCATACGCGTCTTGCACGGCGGACGCGTTCCGCCAAGCACTGACCACATCCATTTTGAAGGCGAGTCATGAGCGACCAGCAACAACAGCAACCGGGCCAGGATGGCCAGCCGTTCTTCAACATTCAGCGCGTCTACCTGAAGGATCTGTCGCTGGAGCAGCCCAACTCGCCGCACATCTTCCTCGAGCAGGAACAGCCGACCGTGGAAGTGCAGGTGGACGTGTCCGCTTCGCAACTGGCCGAGGGCGTGTTTGAAGTGGTCGTCATCGGCACGGTCACGACCAAGGTCAAGGAAAAGGTCGCCTTCCTGGTGGAAGCCAAGCAAGCCGGTATCTTCGACATCCGCAACGTGCCGGCCGAGCAGATGGACCCGCTGCTGGGCATCGCCTGTCCGACCATCGTGTACCCGTACCTGCGCTCGAACATTGCCGACACCATTGGCCGCGCCGGCTTCCAGCCGATCCACTTGGCCGAGATCAACTTCCAGGCGCTGTACGAGCAACGCCTGGCTGCCGCGATGGAAGAGGCGCAAGCCCAGGGCGGCGGCGCCGGTCTGGTGATGCCGGACGGCTCGAAGGCCACGCACTGAAGACGAGGCGCACCGCGCCTGAAGCCCGCGCCGGCCGCACGCTCGCGCGGGTATTTTTTTGCCTGACCGATGTTGAACACGCGCATGCGAATTTCCGTTCTGGGTGCCGGCGCCTGGGGCACCGCCCTCGCCAGCCATGCCGCGCAATCGCACGATGTCGTGCTGTGGGGCCGCGATGCCAGCCTCGTTGCGCAGATGGCCGCCACGCACGTCAATGCAACGTATCTGCCGGGCATCGCGCTGCAGGCAATGCTGCGGTTTTCCGATGACCTGCAAGCGGCGCTCGACCACGCAGCGGGTGACGACGCACTCGCCGTCATTGCATCGCCCGTGGCGGGCTTGGCCGATCTGACGCGTGCCGTTGCCGAGCATGGCGGCGTGAGCAACGTCATCTGGCTGTGCAAGGGCTTCGACCCCGAGACGGGAGCATTGCCCCACGCCATCGTTGCAGAGGTCCTTCGCCAGACCGGGCGCAGCGATCTGGCAACCGGTGTGCTGTCCGGCCCCAGCTTCGCCAAGGAAGTCGCACAGGGCCTGCCGTGCGCGATGACCGTCGCATCGACCAACGACACGCTGTGCAGGTTCACGCAGCGCGGCTTTCACCATCACGCCATGCGCGTGTATGCAAGCGACGACCTGGTCGGCGTGGAGGTGGGCGGCGCGGTCAAGAACGTGCTCGCGATCGCCACTGGTGCCGCGGACGGCCTCGGCCTGGGCCTGAACGCGCGCGCCGCGCTGGTCACGCGCGGGCTGGCCGAGATGACGCGCCTTGGGCTTGCGCTTGGCGGCCGGCCGGAGACTTTCATGGGACTCACCGGCATGGGCGATCTGCTGCTCACCGCCACCGGTGATCTGTCACGCAACCGGACAGTCGGGATGCAGCTTGCGCAAGGCCGCACGCTCGACGACATCCTGCACAGCCTCGGTCATGTTGCCGAGGGCGTGCGTTGCGCACGCGCGGTCGCGGCACTGGCTCGTGACCGGGGCGTCGATATGCCGATCACGTTTACCGTCTGCGAAGTCCTGTTCGAAGGGCTGGCGCCCGCGCGCGCGGTGGAGCGCCTCTTGCAACGCGACGCCAAGTCGGAGTCCGCGCGCTAGGACGGGGTGCGGCGCTGTGTGTTCAGGCGCCGCCCGCGAATCCGTTCTGCCGCCACGCCTCGAAGACGACCACCGCCACGGTGTTCGACAGATTCAGGCTGCGGTTGTTGGGGCGCATCGGCAGGCGGATGCGCTGTGACGCCGGAAACCACTCGCGTCGTTCTTCGGATAATCCGCGCGTTTCGGATCCGAACACGAACCAGTCTCCGGGTTGGAAGGCCATGCTGGCAAACGGCGTCGAGCCGCGCGTAGTGAGCGCGAACATGCGGCTGGGATCAGGTTGCGCATTGCGCAGAAAGGCGCCCCAATCGGCATGCACGCGCATCGTCGCGTACTCGTGGTAGTCCAGGCCCGCGCGCCGCATGCGCGCGTCTTCAAGCGGAAAGCCCAGCGGTTCGATCAGGTGCAACTGCGCGCCCGTGTTGGCGCACAGGCGGATCACGTTGCCCGTGTTGGGCGGGATTTCGGGCTCGACGAGGACGACGTTGAACATGGCTGCGATGGCGGGAAAACTCCGGCGGCGAGCTTATCCACATTGGGAAGGGTTGTCACGCCGCCACAGCGTTCGGTGGCGGGCGCGACAGAATGTCGCATAAGCACGCCGTCACGGCGTGCGCAAGGCCACGACATTCGTGACGCGCAGCGCGCCCGCGCGTTTGAGTTGCGTGGCGATCTCGCCGAGCGTGGTGCCGGTGGTCATCACATCGTCCACGACGCCGACATGGCGCCCGGCGATGCGGGCCGGCTCGGCGACGACAAACGCACCGTGCAGGTTGGCGAGCCGCTCGGCGCGGTCCAGCGTGGCCTGAGCGGGATTGTCGCGCACGCGCCGCAAGGCGGTGGGCAGGGCGGCGATCTGCAACTGCCCCTCCAGCCGCCGCGCGATCTCCCACGCCTGGTTGTAGCCGCGCAAGCGCAGGCGTGCGGGGGCGAGCGGCACCGGTACCAGGACGTCCGGCAGCCTACCCGGCGCGGCGCGCAACGCCTCCCCGAGCCGACCTGCCAGCCAGCCGGCGAGCGGCAACTGGCCGCGGAACTTCAATCCGGTGACGAGATGGTCGAGCGGCCAGCCGTAATCCGCAAGGGTGACGGTCGCATCAAAGTCGGGCGCGCCGGCGAGGCAGGCGTGGCAATGGCGGGCAAGATGCCGCGTTTCCAGCGCAATGGCGCACTGTATGCAGCGGCGCCTGCCGAGCAGCGGGGCAAGGTCGTCCATGCAGCCGGCGCAGACGAGCTCGCGCTGGACCGCACCGCACACAGCGCACGCGCACGGCAGCAACTCCCGCAAACCGGCGCGAAACCATGCAGATAACGCGTGTTTGAGCATCAAAAAACCGCTATCTAAGCCGTTTGGCGGCCATGGCGCCATCGGACGGCGCCTCAAACTGCGCGCCGGTATACTTGGCAACCGCAGTTTCCCGCTGGTTCTTTGATGTCCGATCCCATCCTCGCCCGTCCTGCCGCCCTGCGGCGCGCCTTCGACCGCCGCGCCGCGCGTTTCGCCGACGTGGATTTCCTGCTGCGCGAGGTCGGCAGCCGCATGCACGATCGGCTGTCCTATATCAAGGCCACGCCGTCGCGCGCGCTCGACCTCGGATGCGGCCTCGGGCAAGGGCTGGCGGTGCTGCGTGCGCAGTATCCGGATGCGCAGATCTGCGGCGTGGACTGGTCTGCCGCCATGCTGGCGCGGGCGCAGACGCTTGACCCGCAGCGCACCGATGCCGGCTGGCTCGGTCGCCTGCTGAAGAAGCGCCCCGTATTCGATTTCGCCCAGGCCGATTTTCGGGCGCTGCCGTTTGCCGCTGCGTCGTTCGACCTGCTCTGGTCGAACTTGGCGCTGCACTGGGATCCGGCGCCGCACGCGATCTTTCCGGAGTGGCACCGCGTGACGTCGGAGGGCGGGCTGCTCATGTTCAGCCTGTTCGGGCCCGATACGCTGCGCGAGCTGCGCAGTGCGCTGGCGGGCATCGACGCGGGCGTCCACACGCTGCGCTTTGTCGACATGCACGACATTGGCGACATGCTCGTGCACAGCCGCTGGTCCACGCCCGTGATGGACATGGAGCAGCTCACCATCACGTACGAAACCCCGCAGGCGCTGCTGGCCGATGTGCATCTGCTGGGCGGCATGGCGGGGCTGGCCGATGAAGCGGGCCGCAGCCTCGCCGGTGCGGGCCTGCATACGCCGCGGTGGCGCCAGCGGCTATTTGACGCGCTCGACGCCCAGCGCAATCCGGACGGGCTCATTCCGCTGACCTTCGAAGTCGTTTACGGCCACGCCTGGAAGCTCGCGCCGAGCCTCCGGCAGGCGCTGGACGAGCAAGGCAGGGCCATGATTCCGATCGACCAGATCGGTCGCAAACCGCGCGCCTGAAACGCTTCCGCGGCCAACAACGGTATTGACGGGGTCTTGTCAAGCCGGGACTTGCATAAAGGCGCTTTGCCTTGTTTGGGGTCAATTGCAAACATATAATGCGCCAGTTTGTCGCAGCAGTCCCCCAAAGGCCTATCCCGTTTTTTGCCACGGGCGAACCGTACGGGTATGCATCCGAGGCAGGAGTGGTTCAATGCACGACATTGGAATCGCGCTCCAGCCAGCGTGCGGCGCCTCCAACATCCCGGAATCGCCGCGGAAGAACTGGCTCATGAAGCGAAACTGCTCGCTTTCACCTCGCCAGGTCGGCTGGTTCTACCTCTCGATTGTCATCCTCTCGTTCGCGATCGCTTCGTTCTTTGCGTGGCAAGGCGCCTGGTTGGTGTTGCCTTTCTCGGGACTGGAGGTCGCGATTCTCGGATGGGCATTGCTGTACTATGCCCGCCACGCCTCCGATTACGAGCACGTCTGGCTGGACGACGATGCGCTGGTGATCGAGCAGGTTTTTGCGAACCGACGGATTCGCCACGTCTTCAACGCACGCTGGGTGCGGGTGGAGCTGGAGGATCCGCTGCGAGAGCAGGTCGCGCTGTGTTCGAGCGGGCGCGTCGTGCGGGTGGGGAGGTTTCTTGATCCTGCCGGCCGGCGACGTTTCGCAGACGAGCTTTCCCGGTGTTTGGAGCTTGGGCCGCCACCCCACGTTCCGTGAGCCTCGCGCCGGGGCAGAGTGGAATCTGTAAATTGTGGGACAACGAAAAATGAAAATGTTGAATAAGACATTGGCAAGTTTGCTGGCGGCAGGCTCACTCCTCGCCCTCAGTCAAACGGCCCTGGCAGTGGAAGACATGCCGGGCGGCCCCGCAGTGCGGCAGCTCAATCTCGCGCCCCCGGTCACCAAGATCGCTGCCGAGATCCATTGGCTGCACTGGATGATGCTGATCATCTGTATCGTGATCTTCATCGGTGTGTTCGGGGTGATGTTCTACTCCATTTTCAAGCACCGTAAGTCGGTCGGCCACAAGCCTGCGACGTTCCACGAAAGCACCACGGTTGAAATCATCTGGACCATCGTGCCGTTCCTGATCGTGATCGGGATGGCGCTGCCGGCCACCAAGGCCGTGGTCGCCATGAAGGACACCACCAATTCCGACCTCACCATCAAGGCCACCGGCTACCAGTGGAAGTGGGGTTATGACTACCTGAAGGGCGAAGGCGAGGGCATCTCGTTCCTCTCCACGCTCACCACCCCGCGCGACCAGATCAACAACCAGGCGCCCAAGAGCAACACGTACCTGGTCGAGGTCGACAACGAACTCGTCGTGCCGGTCAATCGCAAGGTGCGCATCGTGACCACGGCCAACGACGTGATCCACTCGTGGATGGTGCCGGCATTTGCCGTCAAGCAGGATGCGATTCCGGGGTTCGTGCGCGACACGTGGTTCAGGGCGGAGAAGGTCGGCGTGTACCGCGGCCAATGCGCGGAGCTGTGCGGCAAGGAACACGCCTTCATGCCGATCGTCGTGCGTGTGCTTTCGCAGGATGACTACACCAAGTGGGTCGACGGCAAGAAGAAGGAAATGGCCGCGAAGGCCGATGACCCGAACAAGACCTACACGCTGGACGAGCTGAAGTCGCGCGGCGAGAAGGTCTACGCCGCCAACTGCGCGGTGTGCCACCAGCCGAACGGCAAGGGCGGCGGCCCGTTCCCGGCGCTGGACGGCTCGAAGATTGCGAACGGCCCGCTGGCTGAGCACCTGAACATCGTGCTGCACGGCAAGGCTGCGATGCCGCCCTGGGCGTCGGCGCTCAACGATGTGGAGATCGCCGCCGTCGTCACCTACGAGCGCAACAACTGGGGTAACCACACGGGTGATCTGCTGCAGCCTTCGCAGGTGAAGGATGCGCGCGGCGGCAAGATGCCGGAAGGCGGCGGCGCCAAGACCGCTGCAACAGAATCCGCCGGCAAGGTGGCGTCCCAACAGGCGACTGCGGCGCAAGACCGCAGCGCCGGCTGATTGATCGTCTGCGTGACGAACCGAACCCAAGGAGTTCTTCGATGAGCACCGCTGTTACGCACCCGCAAGATCACGCGCACGGTCATGGAGACGACCACGCGCACGACCATCCGCACGGCTGGCGCCGCTGGCTGCTTGCGACCAACCACAAGGACATCGGTACGCTGTACCTGCTGTTCTCGTTCATGATGCTGCTCTCGGGCGGCACGCTGGCGCTGCTGATCCGCCTGGAGCTGTTCCAGCCGGGCCTGCAGTTCTTCCATCCGGAGCTGTTCAACCAGTTCACCACGCTGCATGGCCTGATCATGGTGTTCGGCGCGATCATGCCGGCCTTCGTGGGCTTTGCGAACTGGATGATTCCGCTGCAGGTCGGGGCCTCCGACATGGCCTTCGCGCGGATGAACAACTTCAGCTTCTGGCTGCTGCCGCCTGCGGCGATCCTGCTGGTGGGCTCGTTCTTCGTGCCGGGCGGTGCCACCGCCGCGGGGTGGACGCTGTATGCGCCGCTGTCGGTGCAGATGGGCCCGGGCATGGACATGGCCATCTTTGCTGTCCACATCATGGGTGCCTCGTCGATCATGGGCGCGATCAACATCATCGTGACCATCCTGAACATGCGCGCACCCGGCATGACGCTGATGAAGATGCCGATGTTCTGCTGGACATGGCTGATCACGGCGTACCTGCTGATCGCCGTGATGCCGGTGCTGGCAGGCGCGATCACCATGGTGCTGACCGACCGCCACTTCGGCACGAGCTTCTTCTCGGCAGCCGGCGGCGGCGACCCGGTGATGTACCAGCACATCTTCTGGTTCTTCGGGCACCCCGAGGTGTACATCATGATCTTGCCGGCGTTCGGCATCATCAGCCAGATCGTGCCGGCCTTCGCGCGCAAGCCGCTGTTCGGCTACAGCTCGATGGTGTACGCCACGGCGTCGATCGCCATCCTGTCGTTCATCGTGTGGGCGCACCACATGTTCACGACGGGCATGCCTGTGACGGGCCAGCTGTTCTTCATGTACGCGACGATGCTGATCGCGGTGCCGACCGGCGTGAAGATCTTCAACTGGGTGGCCACGATGTGGCGCGGCTCGATGACGTTCGAGACGCCGATGCTGTTTGCGATCGGTTTCATCTTCGTGTTCACCGTGGGCGGCTTCACGGGCCTGATCCTGGCCGTGGCCCCGATCGATATCCAGCTGCAGGACACCTACTACGTGGTGGCGCACTTCCACTACGTGCTGGTGGCCGGTTCGCTGTTCGCGCTGTTCGCGGGCTTCTACTACTGGGGTCCGAAATGGTCGGGCTACATGTACAGCGAGACGCGCGGCAAGATCCACTTCTGGGGTTCGATGATCACCTTCAACCTCACGTTCTTCCCGATGCACTTCCTGGGCCTGGCCGGCATGCCGCGCCGCTATGCGGATTACCCGCAGCAGTTCGCCGACTTCAACGCGATCGCGTCGATCGGTGCGCTGGGCTTCGGCCTGATGCAGGTGTATTTCTTCTTCTTCGTGGTGCTGCCGTCGTACCGCGGTGGCGAGAAGGCTGCCGACAAGCCGTGGGATGGCGCGGAAGGCCTGGAGTGGACCGTGCCTTCGCCGGCGCCGTTCCACACCTTTGAAGAACCGCCGCTGGTCAAGTAATGCAGGTGTCGCGGGGCTGGCCGGTGCCGGCCTCGCGATCCTCCGGACAACGATGTCGAATCCAGAAAAAAGCCCAACGCCCGAGCAGCGTGCCAGCAACCGGCGTCTCGCGTTCATCCTTGCCACGATTGCGTTGGTTTTCTTTCTGGGTGTGATTTTCAAGCGCGTCGTGTTCGGCGCATAGCCGGCCGCGGCAACACCGATCGCTGAGCGAGACCGCACATGAGCCAAACGCCGGCCAAGCCGGAGCCCTCCGAAGACACCAGCGCTGCTGACCGCGGCCTGAACCGGGCCATGCTCGGCAAGCTGGCCGTCGTGGTGGTGATGATGTTCGGGTTCGGCTATGCGCTCGTGCCGCTGTACAAGAAGATCTGCGAGGTCACGAACATCAACGTGCTGACCACGCGCGATTACGACGGCGGGGCGCTGCGCAACACGCAGGTCGACCAGACGCGCACGATCACGGTGGAGTTCGATTCGAACAGCCAGGGGCCGTTCCGCTTCCGCCCGGTCCAGAACAGCATGGAAGTCCACCCGGGCGAGATCAGCCAGATCGTCTACGAGGTAGTAAACAAGGAGGGGCGCACGGTCGAGGCTCAGGCCATCCCGAGCTATGCGCCCAAGCAGGCCACCGAGTTCTTCAAGAAGATCGAGTGTTTCTGCTTCAAGCAGCAGACGTTGGCCGCCAACGAATCGCGCGAGATGCCGGTGGTGTTTGTCATTGATCCGGATCTTCCGAAGGACGTGAAGACGATCACCTTGTCCTACACTTTCTTTGAAATCGGCAAGCCGGTGGCGCAGGCGCCCACCGTGCCCGGTAGGGGAACGTGAGGACATGGACGAACTGAAAGAAGCGACCCGACGGCGCGCATCCTTCGCGCAGACGATGAAGGCGGTGTTCTGGTCCTTCTTCGGTGTGCGCAAAGGCCAGGATCACGACCGCGACATGGCGCAGCTGAACCCTGTGCACGTGATCATCGCGGGCGTTCTGGCGGCGGTGCTGTTCATCGTCGTGCTGTTGATGATCGTGCGCGCCGTGGTCGGTTGAGCGGTGGGTTGAGGAGACGGCCTGCGCAGTCGGTGGTGAGGCGGTGAGGCCGGGCAACATCGAGTGGATTCTTAAAAAAACAGAGCTGGAGAAAAAGAGATGAGTGCGAATCGAGCGAATGCTCCGTACTACTTCGTGCCCGGGCCGTCGCGGCATCCGATTTCGGCGAGCGTCGGCCTGCTGATCGTGCTGCTGAGCTCCGCAGCGTGGGTGAACGCCCAGCCGTGGGCGCCGTGGACGTTCCTGATCGGCCTGCTGTGGTTCCTGTTCGTGCTGCGCGCCTGGTTTGCCGACGCCATCTCGGAGTCGGAAGGCGGCCGGTATGGCGACCGCGTAGACGCCTCGTTCCGCTGGTCGATGAGCTGGTTCATCTTCTCGGAAGTGATGTTCTTCGCGGCGTTCTTCGGTGCGCTGTTCTATGCCCGCACCATCTCCATGCCGTGGCTGGGCGACCTGAACAACAAGCTGCTGTGGCCCGACTTCAACGCGATCTGGCCGAACGCCGGCCCCGCCGGCACGGTGGCACCGTTCACGACGATGGGCCCGTGGCCGATCCCGACGATCAACACCGCGCTCCTGCTGACCTCCGGCGTGACGCTCACCTGGGCCCACCACGCGCTGCGTGAAGGCAAGCGCGCGCAGGTGATCCAGGGTCTGCTGCTGACGATCATCCTGGGCTTCACGTTCATGGGCTTCCAGGCGTACGAGTACATTCACGCCTATCACGAACTCAACCTGAAGCTGACCTCGGGGATCTATGGCTCGACGTTCTTCCTGCTTACCGGCTTCCACGGTTTCCACGTGACGATGGGCGCGATCATGCTGGCGGTGGTGCTGGGCCGCGTGATCAAGGGCCATTTCACGCCGGAGCACCACTTCGCGTTCGAGGGCGCCGCGTGGTACTGGCACTTTGTGGACGTGGTGTGGCTTGGCCTGTACGTGGTCGTGTACTGGCTATAAACCGAGCGTAGGATTGGGGCGGCCTCGCGCTGCCCGATGATCCTGCCAAGACAATGCCGCAGACGGGACACCGCTGCGGCGTTTTCGTTTTTCTGCCGGCCGATTGCGCCGCTACTGGCCCATGGGAATGCCGGTGCTGTGGATCCAGCCCAGCCGGTTGGCCACCAGGATGAAGATGAACAGCGCAATCGAAAAGCCGACGCGGAACATCAACGAGCGGACGGTGCGGCTGCTGTGGCCCTTGTCGCGCATCAGGAAGAACAGTGCGGAGGCAAGGCTGCCGAGAATCAGCAGGAACGCGATGGCAACGACGATGCGCATGGAGGCGGATAGGTTGGAAACGGGCGTGGTGGATTATCTCACCGAGGGCGCGCAATGACCGTGCGGGTGCCGCTGCGCGACTGGTTTGCGCCCGTGCCGATGATCGCCGGTGTGGCGCTGATCGCCCTCACGTGCGCGCTCGGCCGCTGGCAGCTCCAGCGTGCGCACGAGCGCATTGAGCGGCAGGCGCGCATCGTCGCCTTGCAGAATGCGCCGGCCCAGCGCATTACTGCGCAGCCGGTGGCAGCCGATGCGGTGCTGTATCGGCCGGTGCTGCTGCGCGGCACATTCGATGTGGCGCACACGGTTTTGCTCGAAAACCGGCCCCATGTGACCAACGGCGTGTCGCGCCCGGGCTTCGAGGTGCTGATTCCGCTGGTGCTGGAGGGCGCCGGCCGGCGCGCCGTGCTCGTCAATCGCGGCTGGCTGCCGCGCGATCCGGTCGACCGCACACGCATTGCGCCATACACCACCCCCGCCGGGGAAGTGCAGGTCGAAGGGATGGCCGTGCCCCATGCCAGCCGTGTCTTCAGCCTGGGCGGAAAGGACGCCGCGGATGAAGCCGGCCAGCGACTTAGGCAGAATATCGACCTCGACGCGTTCGCGCGCGAAATCGGCATGCCGCTGCAACCGTTCGTGGTACAGCAGGAATCCGACGCGCAGGACGGCCTGGCGCGCGATTGGCCGCGCGCCGACCTGGGCGCCGACCGCAATTACGGCTACGCATTCCAGTGGTTTGCAATGGCCGCTGGGGTGCTGGGGCTGATGGTCTTCTACGGCGTGCGACGCTATCGTCGCTTGGCGGGCGCTTCAGAGCCCGCGTGAATACGAACTCGCGTTGCGGCTTAGTGCCGCAGCCACATGGATTGGGAATCACATGGTGAATCAGGAAACCGCGCCGGGCACGCTCGAAGCCCCCGCCGACCCGCGCATCGACGCACGCACACGCCGGGGCCGCTTGATGATGCTGTTCCTGCTGCTGGTGTGTGCGTCCCCGGTGATTGCGTCGTACCTCGCCTATTACGTCTTCACGCCCGCCGGCGGCAAGGCGGCGTATGGCACGCTGGTCGACCCGCAGCGCCCGATCCCGGCCAACCTCATGGTGCAGGACGAGCACGGCGCCGAAGTGCCGCTCGCGAGCCTCAAGGGCAAGTGGCTGATGGTGTCGGTGGACGGCAGCGCCTGCGACGACCACTGCGCGCGCAAGCTCTTCACCATGCGCCAGCTGCGCATCGGCCAAGGGCCGGACCGCGACCGCATCGTTCCCGTCTGGCTCGTCACCGACCGCGGCGACATCGACCCGCGCCTCGTCCAGGCCTACAACGACGACTACGCCGCCGTGCGCTTCCTGCGGGCGCCCCAGTTGCCCGGGAACTGGCTGACCGATGGCAAGACATTGCCCGCCGATCATCTCTTCTTGGTGGACCCGCTTGGCAACCTGATGATGCAGTTCCCGAAGGATCCCGACCCGAAAAAGGTCCGCGGGGACCTCACGCGTCTGCTCAAGTATTCGCGCATCGGATAAGCCATGCTGTTGCAACTCGCTTCCATCGGCATCCTGATCGCGCTGATCCCGCTGTGCTACGTGCTGGTCAAGGGTGACCGCAACAAGTATCGCAAGCTGGTGTGGATCACGGCGTTCCTGACGCTGGACCTGATCATGTTCGGCAGCTTCACGCGGCTGACCGATTCGGGCCTCGGCTGTCCGGATTGGCCCGGCTGCTACGGCACGTCCAACCCGTTCCACGCGCGCGACGACATCCATGCTGCGCAGCTTGCGATGCCCAGCGGCCCGGTCACGTGGATGAAGGCGTGGATCGAGATGACGCACCGCTACTTTGCGATGGCGGTGGGCGTGCTGATCATCACGCTGGTCGTGGTGGCATGGGTCAAGCGCCGGGAGTTGAAGCAATCTCCGTGGTATGCGACGGCCGTGCTCGCGCTGGTGTGCGTGCAGGGCGCATTCGGCGCGTGGACCGTCACGCTGAAGCTGCAGCCGGCGATTGTGGTGACGCACCTGCTGCTGGGCATGTCGCTGCTCGCGTTGCTCATCTGGCTCGGCTGCAAGAACGATGCGCCGCGCCGGGTGGACGAGCGTGCCGCTTCACTGCGCGCGGCGGCCGTCGCCGGCCTCGTGCTGCTGATCGTGCAGATCGCGCTGGGCGGCTGGGTCAGTACGAACTATGCGGTGCTCGCCTGTACCGACTTCCCGCTGTGCAACGGCCAGTGGGTTCCGCCGATGGATTTTGCGCACGGCTTCACATTCTGGCGCCAGCTCGGCCGTACCGCCGGCGGTGAGTTCATTTCCCACGATGCGCTTGTCGCCATCCACTGGACGCACCGCGTGTTTGCCGTGGTCGTGCTGAGCTACCTGGTGTGGTTAGGGCTTCGTGCGCGGCGTATCGACGGCATGGGCCGCGTGGCGACCGTGCTGCTCATCGTACTGGCGGTGCAGCTCGGCACCGGCCTATCGAACATCGTGCTTGGGTGGCCGTTGCTGGCTGCCGTGGCGCACAACGGTGGAGCAGCGATGCTGCTGCTGCTGATGGTGCGCCTGCATTACCTGATCGGGCTCGCGCGGGCGCGCGTGCCAATGCCTGCGGCAGTGGCCGCCGTCTGACCGTTTCCCATGAATACCGTGGCTTCTCCCTCGACTTCCACTCAACTCCCCGGCTGGCGACATACCGCGGCGCAGTACGCAGCCTTGACCAAGCCGCGCGTCACGCAGCTCGCCGTGTTCTGCGCCGTCATCGGCATGTTCCTGGCCACGCCGGGCATGGTGCCGTGGCCGGTGCTCATTGGCGGCGCGGTCGGCATCTGGCTGTTTGCCGGTGCCGCCTTCGCGATCAACTGCCTGGTCGAGCGCAAGATCGACGCGATGATGCGCCGTACGGCCTGGCGCCCGTCGGCCAGCGGCGAGCTGGGCACGCGGCAGATCCTGGTGTTCTCGGTGGTGCTGGGCGGTGCAGGTATGTGGACGCTGCACGTGTTCGCCAACGACCTGACGATGTGGCTGACCTTCGCCACCTTCATCGGCTACGCGATCATCTATACGTTGCTGCTCAAGCCGGCCACGCCGCAGAACATCGTGATCGGGGGCCTGTCCGGTGCGATGCCGCCGGCGCTGGGCTGGGCCGCGGTCGCCAACAGCGTGCCGGCCGAGGCGTGGATCCTGGTGCTGATCATCTTCACCTGGACGCCGCCGCACTTCTGGGCGCTGGCGTTGTACCGCCGCGCCGACTACGCCAAGTCCGGCCTGCCGATGCTACCGATCACCCACGGCGAGAAATACACGCTGCTGCACATCCTGCTGTACACGCTGATCATGATCGCCGCGACCATCCTCCCGTTCGTGTATGGCATGAGCGGCTACATCTACCTCGGGACGGCGCTGCTGCTCGGCTTCGGCTTTCTCGCCTATGCGTGGCGCATGTACCGCAATTACTCCGATGCGCTGGCGCAGAAGACCTTCCGCTATTCGATCGTGTATCTCTCCATCCTGTTTGCCGCGCTGCTGGTGGACCACTACTTCAAGTTCGGCCCCACCCTGACGCCGGGCGCGACGCTGTGACGCATGCCCACATCGGCAAGTGAGTGCCGCAGGCGTTACGCTAGGCGGCCTCCTTTCAACCTGACGACCATGCTTTCGTTCCGACCATTCCGTGCCACGCTGTTTGCCGTGCTTGCAACCGCCGTGCTGGCCCTGGCCGCGTGCACCGACAAGCCGGCCTTCAAGAATCTGGACATCACCGGCTCCAAGAGCTTCGGCACCGATTTCTCGCTCACCGACCACACCGGCAAGCGCCGCACGCTGCAGGACTTCCGGGGCAAGGTCGTCGTGATGTTCTTCGGCTACACGCACTGCCCCGACGTGTGCCCGACCACGCTGGCCGAACTGCGCGCCGTGATGGATACCCTCGGCAAGGACGCCGACCGCGTGCAGGTGCTGTTCGTGACCGTCGACCCCGAGCGCGACACGCAGGACCTGCTGGCCAAGTACGTGCCGGCGTTCGACCCGCGTTTCATCGGTCTGCGCCCCGCCAACGAGGCCGAGCTGCAGAAGGTCGCGAAAGACTTCAAGGTGTACTACAGCAAGGTGCCCGGCAGCTCGCCGGACAACTACACGATGGACCACACCGCGGGCAGCTACATGTTCGATCCGAAGGGCAACCTGCGGTTGTTCATCAAGCACGGCCAGGGCCCCGAGCCGATCGCGCACGACATCAAGCTGCTGCTCGACTGATCCGCACAGCCGCCGCAGGTGCCCAAAGAAAAAGCCCGCCAAGTCTGGCGGGCTTTCTTATGGCTGGAAGCGGCAATTACGCAAAGGCCTGCAGGGCGCCCTTCATCTTTTTCATCGCTGCGGCTTCGATCTGGCGGATGCGCTCGGCCGAAACGCCGAACTCGTCTGCCAACTCGTGCAGCGTGGCGCCGCCCGATCCATCGTCGTTCACGTTCAGCCAGCGCGCTTCGATGATGCGGCGGCTGCGGTCGTCGAGCTTGGCCAGCGCCGTCTCGATGCCTTCGCTTTGCAGGCGGTCGTGGCTGCGCGCTTCGATCACGCGGGTCGGCTCGTTGTGCGTGTCGGCCAGGTAGGCGATCGGAGCGAACGACTCTTCGCCGTCATCCATCTGGCCTTCCAGCGCGATGTCGCCGCCCGAGAGGCGCGTTTCCATCTCGCGTACCTCGGCGCCCTTGACGTTCAGCTCGGCGGCCACGGCGTCGATCTCGTCGGACGTGAACGTCGCCTGCGCGTCCTGCTTGTGGCTGCGCAGATTGAAGAACAGCTTGCGCTGCGCTTTGGTGGTGGCCACCTTGACCATGCGCCAGTTCTTCAGGATGTACTCGTGCATCTCGGCCTTGATCCAGTGCATTGCGTACGAAACGAGACGCACGCCCTGGTCAGGATCGAAGCGCTTGACGGCCTTCATCAGGCCGATGTTGCCTTCCTGAATCAGGTCGGCATGCGGCAGGCCGTAGCCGAGGTACTGACGGGCGATCGACACCACCAGGCGCAGGTGCGAGAGCACCAGGCGGCGGGCGGAATCGAGATTGCCGGTGGCGCGATAGTCGCGCGCGAGCTGTCGTTCTTCTTCGGCAGACAGCATCGGCACCCGGTTGACGCTCTGGATGTAGGCGTCGATGTTGCCCAGGTTGCCGGGGAACGCCAGCGCCCACGCGTTGGCCGACGGCTGCGTGGCGATGGCGGAAGCGGTGTTCACGGGAATGATTGCGTTCACTCAGGACTCCTGTCGAAATCCAGTGGAGGTTTGGAGAGGCATGTTAGCACTCCAACCGGATGAGTGCTAATAGGACTTTTTTGAGCGGTTGATAGTTCCCGTAAATTAGAAGATTTGCTCCGATAGTGTGATGTTTGCGCCGCAGCAAATTCGGCGGCGCACCCTGTCATAGACCGGCAATCGGGCCATCGGTTCGCGGCTAGGCTGCCGTGTCACGGCCACGTGACTTGGCCCAGTACAGGCCTTGGTCCGCCTCACGCAACGCGGCGTCCGGGTCGCTTATTTCGGGCCCCGGGCAGGCCACGCCGATGCTCGCGGTGACGTGCACCACCATGTCGCCGGGGAGGTGAATCGGGGGGCGGATCGCGTTGATGGCCTTCTGTGCCGTGTGCAACGCATCCTCGGGCGCGTCGATGGGGTCGAGAAGGATGATGAATTCGTCACCTGCGAGTCGGGCCACCGTGTCCGTGCGGCGCACGGCACGCTGCAGCCGCTGGGCGACCTCCACGAGGACCGCATCGCCGGCGGCGTGGCCGTAGGTGTCATTGATGCGCTTGAAGTGGTCGACGTCGAGATACAGCACGCCCAGCGATGCGGGCACGCGGTGGCGGCGTTTCAGCGCCGCCCGCAGGCGTTCGTACAGTTCGTAGCGGTTGGGCAGGCCGGTGAGGGCATCGAAGCGCGCCATGCGCGAGAGCTCCATCTCGCTGCGCTTGGCTTCGGTCACGTCCTGGACGAACGCGTAGATGCCGTAGCGCCCGTCGGCGGTCTCGGCCGCGTCTGGCACAAGCTGCCCGCGGAAGTGTCGCGTGGGGCTGCGCGTCCCGCTCGCGTGCGCCTTTTCGTACCACGGCGCGGTGATCTCGAACTCGACCGGCTCGCCGCGCACCGCGCGCTGCAGATAGGGCGCCAGCAGGGCATACGTGCCCGGTGTGAAAACCTGCTCGGCCGGCTGGCCGCAGACCTCCTCCGGCGTGCGCTGCAGCCAGCGCGCGTGTGTGACGTTGCAGAACGTGAAGATTCCATGCGGATCGATGTACGAGACGAGCAGCGGCGCGTTGTCGAGCACCAGCTTGAGCGCGCGTTCGCTGCGCGCCAGGGCCTGCTCGGCCGTGGTGCGTGCGGTCAGATCCTGCAGGATCGAGAAGTAGCCGCGCAGCATGCCGCGGTCGTCGTAATCGGGGGAGTAGTGGCCGCTCAGGTAGCGCGGCACGCCGGTGCGCATGGACGTGATCTCGAACTGCACCGGATAACCGGCCAGCACCTCGGCCATGTACGGCAGCAGCGCGCGGTAGTCCTCTGACGTGTAGATATCGCTGACGTGGCGTTCAAGCAGTGCCTCTTCGGTGCAGTCGAACGCTTCGAGCATCGTACGGCTGGCAAAGCGCAGGATGCCGTCGGGATCGACGTAGCTCAGCTGCGCCGGCACGTTGTCGGCCACCAGGCGCAGTTGTTCGCGGCTTGCGCGCAGCGCGTCGCGGCGGCGCTCGAGGTCTTCGTTGGCCGTGCGCAGCGCGCGCTCCGAAGCGGCGAGCCTGTTGGCAAATGGCCGCACCGTCAGACGGATCACCAGCACGCTGCCCAGCATCACGCACACCATGAGCGCTGCCAGCCGCTCGAATTGCGCGCGCATGGGTGCGTAGAGTTCCGCGCTCGCGATCTTGCTGATCAATGCCAGGCCGGTATGACCGATGGGCGTATAGCTGAACGAGGTCGGCATGCCGTGGATGTCCTGCCATTGGCCGTAGCCCGCCTGGCCTGCCAGTGCCAGGCGCGACGGCAGCGGCCGACGGTCCACCGTCAGGGCCGGCAGCTCGAAGACGTACGCATCAAAGCGCTGCGGAAAAGACATCGCCCGGCCACGCGCATCCAGCCCTGACATAGCGAAGGTTTCCGTCGTGCCGGCATCGCGCACGCCGGCGTAGCGGGCCGTCATTTTGGCCAGCGGCTGCTCGGCGACCAGCCAGCCGATGTGCGCGCCATCGGCCATGACGGGCGTTCCGGTGCGCATCGCAAAACCGTGTACCCATTGCAGCGAAACGCGCTCCGGGGCCAGCCCCACGTGCAGCGGTATCGACAGTTCCGGACCGCGCACCGGCGCACCGAGGCTGACTACGCCGTCGCCGCCGAGGGTGCGCAACTGGAGGTATGAATAGCCTTGGTCGCGATACGCCTGCAACGCGGTGGCGCCGCGCAGGCGCGCCGCGGTGTCGGCTGGATGGCGCAGTGCCTCCTGGACATGCGTCGCCGCCGCGATGAGGCGCGGACTTTCGGCGCGCAAGGTGAGCACCTGATCCAGTTCCTGTGCATAGCTGCCGAGCGCCCGTGCCCGCGTCATGCCAAACATCACGCTGGCGCTGTCGACCTGGATGATGAACGCCGTGATCGTGGCGCCAAGCCCCGCCAGCATCACGCAGGTGCCGCTGATCCACACGATGGTGTCTTCCGGCGACAGTCGCATGCGCAGCAGCCCCGGATTCCGCGCCAGCGCCACGCACAGCACGCCCGTCACCACCACGAGCGTACAGACCGCGGCCACGTCCGATGCGCGCCAGCGCAGCCATGCGGGGTAAAGGTACTCCAGCGCCATCGCACGGCCCAGCAGGTCGACCGCGCAAAGCAGCATCGCCACGCCGATGAGGCCCCACAGCCATCGCGTGCGACGGGCCCGCCGCAGTGTGGGGACGAGGTTCAGTGCCATGGCCGATGCCGCCAGCGCCAGCGCGTGGCTCGGATGCATGCCGCCGATCCAGCCAGTCACCCATTGCCGATCGAGCCATGCATGCAGCCCCGGAAAATCGAGCGAGACGGGCCAGCCCGTGACCACCTCCGCCAAGCGCAGCCCGCACAGCACCACAACGGCACCGCTCAAGAGTCGCGCTGCCGGGTCTGCCCATCGCGCGCCCGGCTGCACCGTGCCAGCGACGAGCGCGCCCAGCCCCGTACCGAGCAGCGTCAGATACAGTCCCGTGGCAAACACCATCAGCAGTTGGTCGGTGCCCAGCTTCACCGCCCACGGCCAATGCTGCAGCCAGCCCGCCATCACGGTCAGGCCGACAAGAACGAGGAGAACGCCGATGCCGCCGGCAATGGCGACAAGCGGCCGGCGAGAAACCATGGAGGTGACGCGTGAGCGGAGCTGTGGCAGGACGGATGTCTTCTAACCGGAAGAACGGCGAAAAACGGCGCCGCTTGAGGGGGGCGCGCCCATCAAGCCCCCTGCCCGGCCATACCTGCCTCCGGATGTGCTTTGACAGCAACGCCATGCGGTGCCCGGCGCACGTGCCATCGCCGCTCCACAAGTTGGCTACACTGCCCGGACATCGCAAAAACCGTTACAGGAGCCGCCATGCCCATCGTTGTCAGCAAGGACACCGAAGGCCTCTTCCGCCACAAGATCACCTTCCCTGAAGGCACGATCTACACCGACGTGCCGAGGCCGGCCGGCGAGGGCAGCGCGCCCGACCCGCATGCCTACTTCGACGCTGCGCTGGCCAGCTGCAAGGCGCTGACCGTTACGCTCTACGCCCGCCAGCGCAAGTACCCGCTGGACGCCATCGACGTGGCAGTCGAGCATGACGGCAGCCAGGAGCGCCAGGGCCGCTACACGCTGCGCACCGTGCTCACCCTGCATGGCGAGCTGACCGACGAACAGCGCGCCGACCTGCTGCGCGTGGCCGGCAAATGCCCCGTGCACAAGCTGATGACGGAAGTCGAGATCAGCATCGACACCGAACTCGCCCAACGCGGCTGAGGAGAGCGTTCCCATGACAAGCATCCAGCACATCATCGGCCCGCACGTGCGCGACCTGGGCGGCTTCTCGGTCAAGCGCGTGCTGCCTTCCGCGGCCAGGCAGACGGTCGGGCCGTTCATCTTCTTCGACCACATGGGCCCAGTGGACTTCGCCCCCGGCGAGGGCATCGACGTGCGCCCGCATCCGCACATCGGCCTGGCCACCGTCACCTACCTGTTTGACGGCAGCATGGTCCACCGCGACAGCCTCGGCAGCGTGCAGACCATCGTCCCCGGCGACGTGAACTGGATGACGGCCGGCAGCGGCATCACGCATTCCGAACGCACCCCGCCCGGGGTGCGCCAGCGCGGCGCCCGCCTGCATGGAATCCAGACCTGGGTGGCGTTGCCGAAGGACCAGGAGAAAGTCGCGCCAAGCTTTGCACACCACGCCGCCAGCACGTTGCCCAAGCTCGATTGCCCGGGCGTGCAGGGCGTGGTGATTGCCGGCGATGCGTTCGGGCTGACGTCGCCGGTGAAGGTGAATTCGCGCACGCTCTACGTGGCGCTGGAACTCGCGGCCGGCGCGTCGCTGGTGATCCCGCCCGAGCATGCGGACCGCGGCCTGTATCTCGTCGAAGGCGCGGTCACGATCGACGGCGAGGCGCTCGACCCGCACCACCTCGCCGTGCTGGAGCCGGGCGGCGACGTGATGCTCACCGCGCAGGTGTCATCGCGCGTGATGCTGCTGGGCGGCGACCCGACCGACGGCCACCGCCACATCTACTGGAACTTCGTGGCCAGCGACAAGGCCGACATCGAAGACGCCAAGCAGCGCTGGGAGAGCGACGCCTTCGCCCACGTGCCCGGTGAGACGGAGCGCATCCCGCTGCCGTCCAGGTAAGCGGCAAGACAGAGCGATCGATCAGGCAGTCGGCGCGGGGCATGCACACCGTACGATCGCGCGGACCTGCTTGGCGATCGGCTCCGGCACCGGCGCCTTGCCGTCGAGCACGGCTGCAATCCACTGCGCCGTCGCTGCCACATCGGTGCCGGCGGGCAACGCGGGCGGAGCATCGCTCGAACCTTCCACCGCTTCGATGACCGTTTCGTGCGTGCCGTCGTGCAGCCACTCCACCGCGCTGCCGCGCCGCGCGTCGGCCACGGCTTCGCCTTCGGTGCCGCGTGCGAGCAGCACATTGGCCGGATGGCGCAGGAAGTAATCGGTGAGCGTGTCGCGGTACTCCGGGTGCGTGTAGCTGACGAGCCGCAGGGCCTCGTGCGGCGCATGTCCGCCGATGGGCTGCAGCATCTTCACCACCGTGTGCGCAGAGTTGCGCAGGCCGACGATCTCGCGCTTGTCCAGTAGCGCCGACAGCTCGGGCGAGAGCACGTCGATCGGCACATACGCGAGGCGATCGTTCTCGAGGCGCTCGCGCGCTTCGTCCATGTGTTCGCAGATGGGCCAGCCGAGCGCGTCGAACAACGTGGCCGTGGTGATGCGGCCGTCGAAGCGGCGGATGCCGTGCACCAGCACGGGCACGCCTTCGCGCGCCAGCAGCTTGGCTAGCAGCGGCACGAGGTTCGGCTGGCGGCGGGCGCCGTTGTAGCTGGGGATGATGACCGGCAACGCATGCTGCGGCGTGTGCGGTGCCGGCAGCGGCCGGCAATGCGCATGCGTGGCCTCCAGCATGCCGTCGAGTTCTTCCGGGGTTTCGCCCTTGATGCGGTAGGCCATCAGGATGGCGCCGAGCTGCACGTCGGAGATGCGGCCTTCCAGCATGGCGGTGAAGAGCGCACGGGCATCGTGCTTGACCAGGGCGCGGGCGCCGTCTGCGCCGCGGCCGATTTCCTTGATGAACCGGGCGGCGGGGAAGGGGCCGTTGGCGAAGGCGTCTTCAGTGGCAGTGTCGGGAAGGATGGGGGGAGCGGGCATCAGGGTGCTGGCGGGGTGTTTGTGTGGGTTTGATCATAGCGCTGGGGTTTGCGCTGGCGCTAGCGTGGGGCGGGGAGTGTTCTTTGTTGGTGGGGCATCCCTCGTTTCATCCCCTGCCGGGGCTGAGTCACTTTCTTTGTCTTGCCAAAGAAAGTAA